>JGI24024J18818_10000096_pt1 | contig 25692 bp, 31 predicted proteins | sample Cruoilmetagenom2_FD_18818 | JGI IMG/M metagenome (IMG submission 18818) | reverse complement strand
ACTACCAGTTTTTTAGGTTCATATTTCTTTTGAGTTGTATTTTCACGTCTCTTTGTTTGGTACTTTTTTTCATTTCTATACTCTATAAAAATAATGAGAGCAATGATAAGAAGGAAGATAGATAAAATGGTTAATACAAGCATACTGAGCCTTTTTATATAAGTCTTAGCTTAAACTATAGCTTATCTAAGGTTAGATTATGGTGTAAAATTATATAAAACAGAAGATTTTTGTTATAATATCTTAAAAAAATAGGGCATAAATGATAGTAGATACACATTGCCATCTGGATGACGAACGGTATAACGTTGATATAGAAGATGTTTTAGAAAATGCCAGGCAGCAGGGAGTGGAAAAATTCATTATCCCCGGGGCAGATCCTCAAACACTGCAAAGGGCGGTAGATTTGGCTGAGAAATATGATGGTGTCTATTTCGCAGTGGGTGTACACCCTTACGATGCGACGCATTATGACAAAACCTATTTGGAACAATTTGTGAATCATCCTAAGTGTGTGGCCATCGGTGAGTGCGGGTTGGACTATTTTAGATTACCGGAATCCGAAGAAGATGTTGCGCGTGAAAAGAAAGTTCAAAAAGAAGTTTTTATAGACCAGATCAACTGGGCAAAAGAGCTTAAAAAACCTCTTATCGTTCATATAAGAGAATCCTCTGCGGATTGTCTAGCATTGCTTGATGAATATGCGGGAGAAGAGGGAGGCGTTTTACATTGTTATAATGCAGACGAATCTCTGTTGAAACTCGCAAAAAAGAACTTTTATTATGGTATCGGCGGGGTATTGACCTTTAAAAATGCTAAAAAACTCATCAATGTTTATCCTAAGATCCCTCAAGATAAATTGCTCATTGAAACTGATGCACCTTATCTTACGCCTCATCCTCATCGTGGCAAAAGGAATGAACCGAGTTATACCACTTTTGTTGCAGAAAAAATGGGTGAACTCTCCATGTGTACACCTGACGAAATAGCACTTTTAAGCACAAACAATGCCCAAAGACTTTTTGGGTTTTGATGTTTACATTTATAAGATATATGAGAACAGTTCTACTGATACAAATATTATTTTTCAGTAGCAGTTATGCTTTATCATTAGAAGAGAAATACCCCTCTTACAGTTATGTTTTCAATGAGTTTGATGTGGATGAATCGTATCTGTATGATGATACCTTTACCTCTTTTGTAGCACAGCATGAAAAAAAATTAAGATCATTTTACAGACATTCTTTGGATCGGGGGCAGGAAATACTGCCTACTATGCAGGGATTGCTGCTTGAGGATGGTGTGTCTGATCTTTTTATCTATCTTTCCATGGTTGAGTCCGGGTTTTCTTCAGAGGCTGTTTCTCCTAAAAAGGCTGTAGGTTTATGGCAATTCATGCCTGCAACGGCGAAACAGTATAACCTTAAAGTCTGTGGAATGTATGATGAACGCTGTGATATGGTCTCTGCGACATCTGCAGCGATCAATTATCTCAATAAACTGCATAAACAGTTTGGTAAATGGTACCTTGCTGCGTTGGCATATAATTGTGGTGAAGGGTGTGTGGAAAGAGCTATCACTCGTGCAGGGACAGATGACCTGAGCATACTCACAGACGGACATTTGAAATATCTGCCCCGTGAAACAAGAGACTATATCAAAAAAATACTCCTTGTTGCGATGATAGGGGAGAATGTGACTTTAGGCTTTGGTCATGATACCCGTGACAGTTTGGAAGAGAGATTGATCCAGGTGGATGTACTTGCAGGTGCATCGTTAAAAGAGATTGCGATACTTTTGAAAATGAAAGAGAAGAGACTTTTAAAGCTCAACAGCAGTTTGAAAAATGGGTTGGTACCGAAAGATAAACCTCTCTATAAGATCACCATTCCTATAGAGAAGATGTATGCTTTTTATTTGCGTTATGAATTTCCGGGAAAGAAGAGAATAGAGAATTCCCATATGATCTCACACTATGTTAGGATGGGTGAGACAGTAAAAAGTATTGCTGCACTGTATGAGACAGATATGGATCAGATAAGAATTTCTAATCATTTAGAGGATGACTCTCTTACCCTGGACAGTTTTTTAGCCATCCCCGTAAGTCAACACATATTTGAACAAATGTCTAAATAAGATATAGGTATAGGGGTATTATAGGGGCCTTTATGTTAAAATAATTTTTTCATAAAAAGGTGATACATGTTGCAAAAAGGCTTTTTTGATCTCTCTATCCGTATGTTACCCCTTATTCTCCTGTTTATCGGCAGCAGCTTTATCTCTTATGTGATAGGGGAACAGTATGAGCCTGTTGATCTGTGGGCATTGATCCTGTTTCTGGGTATCGTATGTGTAAGTCTGTTTTCTATGGGGTATTTGTTTTATACTTACCGTAAAGAAGTAAATAAAGACAGATTACTTCTCTCTTTGGTCAAGCGTATCAATGACTTGTCTGTCAATATCTCAGAGGTGGATGAAGAGTTGATGCAGAGTAAACGCAGAGAAGATATCTATTCTTATATAGATAGACGTTTTTCTCTTTTGCATGAAAAGGGTCTAAAAATTGAAGATGAAGCAGAAGCTAAAAGTCAATTTTTATCTACGGTGTCACATGAGATCCGTACACCGCTTAATGGTATTGTCGGTTTTACTAAACTTCTTAAAGAGATGGAAACAAGCAATGATCAGGAAGAGTATATCTCTTTGATAGAGAATTCTTCACATAATCTTATAGCGATTGTGAACGATGTCTTGGATCTCTCAAAAATGAATGCAGAGATGATGGTGATCGAAGAGGTCTCTTTTAATCTTTTTGAAACCATAGATCTGACCATGGCATCTTTTGCACAACAGGCTGATCAAAAGGATATTGAACTTGGATTGTTTGTTGAGCCTTCTTTACCACAGCATTTGATCGGTGACCCGACAAAACTTTCTCAAGTACTGACAAACCTCATAGGAAATGCTATAAAATTTACAGATGCCTATGGGAAGATAAATCTTTTTGTAGAAAATCTGCATACCACAGAAGAGATGACAGAGCTGAAATTTTCAGTGCAGGATGACGGCATAGGTCTGACGGAGAAACAAAAAAAGAGTATCTTTGAAGCTTATAGTCAAGCCACGTCAAGTACCAGTCGCAAGTATGGTGGTACGGGGCTTGGGCTGAGTATTTCACGTAATATGGTCCAGTTAATGGGTGGAGACCTGAAAGTGCAGAGTAAAGAAAATGAGGGTGCAACCTTCTTCTTTACCTTGTCATTAAAGAAGGATAAGCAGCATAGTCCTGTCATTTATCCTGATTTCTCCGGTCTATCGGTAGGTTTGGCCCTGCCTGTAAAAAGTATCAGACGTCAGGTAGACAGTAATCTTGAAAAATATGCCCGTTATTTAGGTGCCGACTTTAGTTTTTATTATTATGAAGAACTTTTTGAATCTGATGAATCGATCGCTTTACCTGATATTATGATATTTGATCACCATTATGCCAGACTGGCAGGTGAACTGGAATTCTGTGCTTCTCTTGAATGTAAATCTATACTTCTCACAAACGGCAGTTTAAGATCCCGTGTGAATCCAACACAACACCATTTTGAGGATGTGGTCTTGACGCCTGTCAGTTTGGCAAAGACGATCAGGATCTTAAGTAATGCTCAAGAGAAAAAGCAGGAGAAAATTTTTCCTTCTCAGACCGGATCATCACAGCCGTTTCGTGCCCTGGTCGCTGATGATAATAAGATCAACTGTAAATTGATAAAGATCATTTTGGAAAATCTTGATTTGGATGTGACAGTCGTTTCTAATGGAAAAGAGGCAGTTGAAACGGTGAAAGAAAATGACTATGACATTATATTTATGGATATTCAGATGCCTGTAATGGATGGAGTGGAAGCGAGTAAAAATATTTTGGCGTATGAAGCTAAACATGCTTTAACACATATTCCTGTGGTGGCACTCACTGCCAATACTTCACCTGGAGACAGGGAAAAGTATCTGGCTGAAGGAATGGATGACTATGCCGTCAAACCACTTGAGGTTGAAGCACTGAAAGCGATCATTTCAAAGCATTGCACAGGCTGATCATCAAGCAAAAACAAAGTCAAAAAAAGGGATAATATCTACCTATAAATAAAGAGGTATTATGAAGAGACTTTCCCCCCTTGTATTGTTGTTGATCATAGTGATGGTCAGTACTCTTTTTAGCGGCTGTTCAGATAAGCGTAGAGGGGTGAAACCCGGTGCTACGAAGTATACAAGTGCTGCAAGACATAAGTCTACGATGCGTTCCTATAAGGTACGGGGGAAAAGATACCATCCTACCTATGTAGAAGTCGGACAGGTTCAGAAAGGAATCTCCAGCTGGTATGGACCAAATTTCCATGGTAAGCACACCAGTAATGGTGAAGTTTATAATATGCATGCAAGAACAGCTGCCCATAAAACCTGGCCAATGGATACGATGGCACAGGTAAAAAATCTTCAAAATGGTAAAAGTACGGTTGTGCGTATCAATGACAGAGGGCCTTTTGTCAGAGGGCGTATCATAGACTGTTCTTATAAAGCAGGTAAAGAGATAGGACTTGATAGAATGGGTATCGCGAAGGTTTCTGTCAAAGTGCTTGGCTTTGCTGGTAAAGTGCAGTCTGCTGCTACCATAGCAGAACGTAAAAGAACACATACTCAGACACGTGTGGCACTTTCCAATTTTGGTGTGCAGGTGGGTGCATTCAGACAAGTCTCCGGTGCCAAAATATATAAACGTAAATATACAGGCATGTATGCACGTTACAAGCCTGTGATCAAACGTTTTGCAGATGTGGATGGGGCACCGCTCTACAGAGTATGGCTGATGGGCTTTGGATCTGAACAGGAAGCAAGAGACTTTAAAAACAGCCATGACCTAGAGGGTGCATTTATAGTTAGAAATTAAACAGGCAGCAAGAGATCGGATAAAAAGAGATAGGATGGAAAGATGATAGAAGTAACAAGAGAAACCAAAGAGACACAAATATCGGTAAAATTAAATCTGTACGGTACAGGGTTAGCAAACATCAATACAGGTGTGGGTTTTTATGACCATATGCTCGAAGCCTTTACCAAACATGCACATATGGATATGGAAGTATCTTGTACAGGTGATACACATATTGATGATCATCATACGGTTGAGGATGTGGGTATTGTTATCGGTAAGGCACTTAAAAAAGCTATTTACCCTGTACAGAGCATTGAACGTTTTGGTAATGCAACGGTAGTAATGGATGAGGCAAGTGTTACCTGTGATATAGATCTTTCAAACCGCGGTTATCTTGTATTTGAACTTCCTATTGGCGGTAAAGTAGGGGATTTTGATGTGGAGCTGGTTGAAGAATTCTTTAAAGCATTTGCATTTAACCTCCCTTTGACCCTGCATCTTATTTATAACCGTGGTAAAAATAAACACCACATTATTGAAGGTGCATTCAAGGCACTTGCTGTGGCACTACGCAGAGCAGTAACAGTGAATGAGAATGCCGGTATTCCAAGTACAAAAGGTGTATTGTGAGTATAAAACTGATCGTTTTGGATGTAGATGGTACGATGACGGACAGTCGTATCACTTACAGTGAGAACGGTGATGAGATAAAGTCTTTTAATGTCAAAGATGGTTTGGCCATTGCTTCATGGAGAAAGCTTGGCAGACAGGTAGCCATTATCACAGGAAGATCTTCAGCTATTGTTGCACGTCGTGCGAAAGAGTTGCATATAGAACACTTCTACCAGGGGATACATAATAAAAAAGAAGTATTGGAATCTTTACTGGAAAAGCTTGACTTAACGATGGAAAATGTTGCTGCTATTGGAGATGACCTGAATGACCTGCCGATGCTTAAGGCAGCTGAAATTTCATTTGTACCAAGAGATGCCTCTGCTTATGTAGATAAAATTGCTTCCGTGGTACTTACCAAAAGAGGCGGAGATGGTGCTGTACGTGAGATGATAGAGTATCTCATAAACAAAGAAGGACTTGAAGAGAAGTATCTGGAGCTATGGGACTAAGATTAGAATTTGTACTTATTGTGGCTATAGTGGGTATTCTGGCAGGATCCCTGCTGCTTAAACTAACCAAGACAAATACAAAAACGGAAGCATTCACCAAAGAAATGGAGTTTACAAACACTATGTTGATAGAAGTAGATACTCTCAAGGTGATAAGTAACTCCTATGGTACTTATGGTGTGCGTGACAAAGGTATATTTACTTTAAAGAATTTAGAATACAGTACAGATACTATAGAGTCACTTGTAGCGAAGCAGGGAAGGTTCAAATGGGGGATACTTTATTTGGACGGATCTGTGGTTCTCAAAGAAAAAGGGGGCTATACCTACAAAACAGAACATGCAAATTATAATCAGAAAACCGATATTTTAAATATTACGGCACCTTTTGTCGGGATAAGAGATAAAAATATTATTAAGGGAAATACTTTGCGTTATGATACGCGCAAAAAAGAGGCTTTCGGTACAAAAATTGACTCTGTACTTTATACGACAGAAAAGTAATATCATGTTACAATATCCAAGCAAAAACTTATACAAGGGTGACGATTGAAATTTTTAAAAATAATACTTTTTTTCATACTCATACAGCAGACACTTTTTGCAGAGAAAGTAGAAATTACATCTACTTCTATGCGTGCAGAAAATGTCAAAAAAGAAGTACACTTTATAGATGATGTACATATCAAACAACTGGATGACTGGCTGCATGCCGATAAAGTGATCGTTTACTTTGATGAGAATAATGACACAAAGATGTATGAAGCTATAGGTCAGGTCACATTTGAGTTTAAAGATGAGAAGAGTGCCTATAACGGCAGTGCAGACAGAGTGAAGTATTATCCTGTAAAGTCACTCTATATTTTAACCGGTAATGCGATCATTGATGACCTGGTCAATAAAAGTCATATTGCCGGTGATGAAATCACACTTGATATGATCAAAGGTAATGCAACTGTAAAAAGTACTAAGAAAAAACCTGTCAAGTTTATTATTGAAATGGAGGATAAGAAATGAGTATCCCTCGCGTTGTTGAAGCACAATTTATAAAATCAGCACAGAGTATAGCTGATTCTTTACCTGAAGATATGAGTGAAGTGGTTTTTCTGGGACGTTCGAATGTGGGTAAAAGTTCTACCCTGAATTCACTCACCCAAAGAAAGAATCTGGCAAAATCTTCAGCCACTCCGGGTAAAACACAGTTGATCAATTTCTTTGAAACCCGATACCTTTATAATGAACAGAGTTATCCTGTGCGTTTTGTGGATCTTCCTGGATTTGGTTATGCAAAGGTCTCTAAGTCACTCAAAGAAGTGTGGCAGAAAAATCTTGTTGAGTTCATTAAACACCGTGTCTCCATCCGTCTTTTTATTCATCTGCGTGATGCGCGCCATCCTCATGCCAAGATAGATGATGATGTGGAAGCATATATCTCTGAATTCATTCGTCCTGATCAAAAATATCTGACGGTATTTACAAAAATAGATAAACTTAATCAAAAAGAGAGAGGAAAATTAAAAAGAGATTTTCCCGGCTCCATTGTACTTTCCAATTTGAAAAAGAATGGTCATGACAGAGTGCATCAGGAGATCCTTTATACTATTTTTGAAGTAGGTAAAGAAGAAGACAAAAGTGCAGCAGAAAAGAAAAGTACCATAGAAAAAGAGAATGGAGCAGAGGGGTGATAGAACTCGTTAAAGCGAAACTGAGTGATATTCCTGCCATGCAGATACTTGTGGCTTCTGAAGTGAAAGATGGTATTATCCTGAACCGAAGTGAAGATGAAGTCGCAACTAATATCCGCTCCTATGTGTTAGCCAAAGAGGGTGAAAAACTTGTTGGTTACACTGCTTTACATATACATTCCAAACGTTTGGCAGAGATAAGAAGTCTTATTGTCGATACTGCATATCGTGGTCAAAAGATAGGTCAGAAGATGGTAGAGTTCACACTGGCTGAAGCCAAGGATCTAGGGGTAGAAGAAGATGTTCTTGTCCTTACTTATCTTCCGCAGTTTTTTCTAAAACTTAACTTTAAAGAGATCAATAAAGAAGTGATACCTGAACATAAAATTTGGGCAGACTGTATTAAATGTATCCATTTTCCTGTCTGTAATGAAGTAGCGTTAGTCTACAAATTGACTTAAAATGGATGCGTGGTATGGATAATGTAACTAAGAGAAAATACTCCCCGCTTTTTTGGCTGGGAGGGTTACTGTTTATCGCTTTTTATCCAATGCTCATCTCTATTTATGTTTTTTTACCTCTTTTTATAGGTGCTATGTCTTATCTGTTAATTAAAGGATTAGACAAACCTAAACCCTTGTACACCTTGCTTGCACTGCTCTACATGATCAACCTTGAGGTCAATCTCTCTTTACCTCTTTTCCTGATCGTGATCACCACCTTGCTTTTTTATGTCATTATCTACCCCTACTTGAGACATTTTAGAAAATGTAAGATTTGTAGACCCCTGTTGTCTGTGATACTTTTAGACCTCATTTATTTAGGTACGCTTTTTTCCTATGACTTTATCTTCCAAACGCAAACGATCATGTTAGATAGTATTTTACTCTACTCCCTGATAGTAGATATGTTGATCGTGGTGATCTTATGAGATATAAGTTTATTGTAGTCATTTTTATTGCTTTTTGGGCTGTGATGATTACTAGACTGTATCATGTCAGTATCAAGTCCAATTTTTATTATGAAGGATTGGCAAAAGAGAATGTAGAAAGGAAAGAATATATCAAACCTGTCAGAGGTGAGATAAATGATATCAATGGTAATCTACTGGCGATGAACCGTATAGGGTTTTCACTTTCGATCGCACCGCATTTAAAGGCAAAAAGTCCACGTTTGGCTGCCGTGATCGATACGCTTGTCGACACCTTTCCTGATCTCAATAAAACGGTGATGCTCAAAGTATATAAAAAACACAATTCTCCTTATAATCACAACTATATTAAAGTTGTCGATTTTATACACTATGCAAGTATGATGGGTGCCTATCCGGAGTTAAGTCTGGTAGAGAACCTTAAAATAGAAGCAGAAACAAAACGCTACTATCCTTACGGTAAAATCTCTGCTCACATTGTAGGATATACCGGCCGATCCAATAAAAAAGAAAATAAAAAAGACGCTGTAGTGGATGAAGTGGGCAAAGTAGGTAAGAGTGGCCTGGAACGCTATTACAATCATGTACTCCAAGGTGAACTGGGCTATGAGATCTCTAAAGTCACAGCAACGAACAAAGCCATTGAAGTCCTTGAAAAAGAAGATCCCAAAGACAATAAAAACATACGTCTGAATATCGATATCGATCTTCAGAAAATGATCCATGAACGTTTCGGGGAACATACCGGTGTTGCTATTGTGATGAGAACTAACGGTGACGTACTGGCAGCAGTGAGTTACCCCTCTTATGATCCTAATATGTTTGTGGGGGGTATCAGCACTAAAGACTGGAAAGCATTGCAAAATGACCTTGCGCACCCTTTTACCAATAAATTTATACATGGGACCTATCCTCCGGGTTCAGCGATCAAAATGTCTATGGCACTGGCTTTTGAAACAGCCAAACCGGGTATATTGGGAAATTCAGAATACTGTAACGGTTTTATTACGATAGGGAAAAGCTCACATAAATTTAGATGCTGGAAAAAATATGGGCATGGGACTGTACATCTACGTAAAGCCATTCGAGAGTCTTGTGATGTCTATTTTTATAAAAAGAGTTTGAGTGTCGGTATTGATGCAATGGCAAAAAATCTTCGTTCTTTTGGTTATGGTGTGAAAACAGGTATTGATCTGCCTCGTGAATATTCGGGTGTGATGCCAGATCAGGCATGGAAGAAGAAACGTTTTAATAAATCATGGTACAGGGGTGAAACGGTGATCGCAGCCATAGGCCAGGGGTATGATCTGGTCACACCGATGCAAGTAGCTCGTAATACAGGACTGTTAGCTACTTCCTATCTAGCTACACCACATATAGCTAAAGAGGTTGACAGCAAGCCCATTCTTCCTAAGTTGAAGCATATCGCTTTTGATCCGCAGCATCTAAATGAGATCAGACATGGTATGTATGATGTCTGTAATACGCTAGGTGGGACAGCCTTTAAAACGATGCGTGGATTACCTATCACGGTTGCAGGTAAAACAGGTACTTCACAGGTCACTTCTATCCCGCAGTCAACAGTAAATCGTTTAAAAGAGCATGAGTTGGCTTATTTTCACCGCTCGCATGCCTGGATCACAACCTATGCTCCCTATGATAATCCTCAATATGTGGTAACAGTGCTGGTTGAGCATGGAGGGCATGGCGGAAGTACATCGGGACCTATCGCCGCAGATATATATAAATGGCTTTTCTCACATGGTTATTTTCATAAGAAACCTGAGATCCTGGCCGCAGACAATAATCTCAGTATAGAAAATAATGGAACAATTAAAAGTATGGATGTCTATACTGAAAAAGAGATCCGTAAAGTGAAACCAAAGCTTAGAAAAATAAAGGTCAGACCTTCCACGGTAGATCTCTTCTAGGAGGTAGCATGTATCATCAGGGTTTAGCTGATGTTACACGCTATAGTTATACTATTTACATATTTTGAAGCGTATTGTTTAAAAAGAGTCCCAAAATAATAATGAGGCTGATACCTGCAGATTTATTGTAAAGTTTATTTGCTGTGATGAAGACAAGAAGCAGGGTTGCCACGATCATTGTAGCGATGTCAAAGACATAGGCGGAAGCGTTGATATTCATAGGATTTGTGAAGGCAGCTGCACCCAGAACTACGGTGGTATTTGCCATGTTTGAACCAATGATGTTACCTATGGCCATGTCGACCTTACCTTTCACTGCTGCGGAAATACTCACCACGAGTTCAGGGAGTGAGGTCCCCAATGATATCATAATGATACCGATGATCCACTCGGAGATACCAAAGCTTTTTGCTATCTCTGAAGCACTTTCGACAGTAAAGTGTGCACCAATAATGACCAGGAGGATACCGGCTAAAAGTACAGGTATGGTTTTAATCCATGAAAAAGTACTTATATCCAGATCTTCGAGATCTTCTTCGGGTATGTTCTTGGCATCCTGAAGAAGGAAGAGAAGATAAGCCCCCATTAAAAGTAATAAAAGTGAAGCATCAAACCTGGAGATGACACCATCGAGTATCATCAAAACAAATACCAGTACAGGTACCAGTGCCCAGGTACTGTCTTTTGCAAAGAAATCTCTGTTGGGACTGATCTTTTTAGAGATGAGAAATACAGATGCCAAGACAAGGGTGATATTAAGAATATTACTTCCTATGACATTGGCAACTGCAATTTCAGATTTACCCTCTAAACTTGCAGCGATACTTGCGGCCATCTCAGGTAAAGATGTCCCAAGAGCGATTAGTGTTGCACCGATGATGAATTCAGGTATTTTAAATTTTAAAGCGATGCGCTCACTCTGGTTTATAAGAAGGTCTGCACCCCAGATCAATACGCCCATGGCGATCACAAAAATAACAAAATTCAAATTAATTATCCTCCGTTCTTACAATTAAACTATTTGGCAGATCAAACGCTTCTATGAGCTCTTTTTCTCTCATCCTCATTTCTCCCTCATCACTCTCATGGTCAAAACCCAACAGATGCAGCATACCATGAATGAACAACAGTGAGAGTTCATCCTGTGTACTGTGTTTAAGTAACGCTGCTTTCTCTTTTACAAATGACTCTGCTATGATGATAGACCCTAAAGGCATACCAAAGATAGACTGTTCTGTAAAAGGTGCTTCCATGGGAAAAGAAAGTACATCCGTAGTGGCATCTTTTCCTCTATGTTCTGCATTGAGTGCCTGCATCGTCTGATCATCTGTGATGATAAGCTCTACTTCTTTGGTAGAGAGTGTTTGTGCTATCTTCTCAAGCGCATCCAGGTCGACTGCCAGTGTTGTTTGATTATCCAAATCTATCATGCTCGAAGTTTACCCAAATCTTGGTAAAATGGCAGTAAATAACGCTATTTAAGGTCATATATAATGAAGAAAAAATCTGTATGTATTATTTCAGGTGGTATGGATAGTGCCTTGAGTGCAAAGATGGCTCAGCTTGAAGGATATGAGATCATCGCTTTGCATTTTAACTATGGACAGCGTACTCAGGCAAAAGAACTGGAGTGTTTTCGTAAGATCTCTTCGGCAGTCAATGCAAGCGAAAGCTATGAGATAGATCTGCCTTTTTTTGAACAGATAGGGGCATCTGCATTGACGGACAAGCGTATAGATGTTCCTACAGGAGGGATAGAAGAGGGTGTGCCTGTCACCTATGTGCCTTTTAGAAATGGTATTTTTCTCTCTATCGCTGCTGCTGTAGCTGAAAAGCATGGTGCCGAGGCACTTTTCATCGGTGTGGTGGAAGAAGACAGTTCAGGCTATCCTGACTGTCGTGAAAGTTACATAGAAGAGATGCAAAATGCCATTAATCTTGGTACCAAAGAGGTGACAAAGTTAGAGATAAAAATGCCCTTGGTGGCTATGAAAAAAAGTCAGATAGTCCAAAAGTCTTTAGCACTTGATGTGCCGTTGAAAGATACATGGAGTTGTTATAAGTCTGAAGAAAAAGCGTGTGGTGTGTGTGACTCTTGCAGGTTAAGATTGAAAGGTTTTAAAGAAGCGGGGTCTGTTGACCCGATTTCTTATGCTTTGTTATGAGTGCTTTTGAAAGCCGTTGGCAATAAAGTTAAATTCATAAGAATGGTCAGGATATTGTGCAAGACCTTCGGATATAAATTGCTGTCTTGAGATCTGTCTGTCCCAGTATCTATAGGTTAAACTTTTAAACCATGCTTTCTTCTCTGGCGTATCAAGGGCAATTCTTTGGTAATTAGGATCATGCTGTATTCCTCCTGCCACTTTTCTCATGGTTTGTTGATATGCCTCTGACTGAGCCGCTGTAGGTTGTTGATAATGTTGTGCTTTTGGCGCTGCTGCAGGTGTTGGTGCCATGAGCGAATCCATGGAACTGGTACACCCTGATAATCCTAGGGTAACACATGTCGCGATGGTTAAACGTAGTTTCATTTTTTTCCTTTAATGATGGTCAATTCTTTTCCTAAAACTAATTCTAACAAAATCAAATAAAATTAACTATACATCTATGCTATAATCTCGAAAAAATTAAGGTCTTACCCTATGAGAATACCCGCAAGATCACAACAAGCAAAAGAAGCATACCTTTTGGTAGAAGGTTTACAGGCTTATTTTGTTTCAAAACTGAATGCACTTGCTTTGTCATCTGGTGAGGGGAAGTCCTGTGAAACAGTAACCTGGGGACGTGATGGCGGTAAGCATGGTGGTGGTGTACGTTATGAGACCAGGGACTCTATGGTATTTGACAGAGGTTCGGTGAATGTCTCTCAAGTACATTATGATGATAATGAGCGTAAAAAACTGGGTTCTGCCACTGCCATTTCGACTATCATCCATCCTCGTAATCCCCACGCACCCTCGATGCATATGCATATTTCATGGACTCAGATGAAAAATGGAAACGGATATTGGCGTGTGATGGCTGATCTGAATCCTTCCCTCATCAGTGAATCTGACTTGGATAAAAGGATCTTCTCTTCAACCCTTCAGAAAGTCACGGGTAAACTGTATGAAGAGGGTGCTGCACAAGGTGATAGATATTTTAATATCCCTGTTTTGGGCAGACATCGTGGTGTTAGTCATTATTATCTTGAAGGGTACAACAGCGGAAATTTTGAAACAGATAAAAATTTTGCTTTGGAAGTTGGTGAAGCTGTGATCGATATTTATATCTCTATCCTTTCAGCTAAACTCATGGCACACAGTACCTTTACACAAGAAGATAAGGAAGAGCAACTTGCTTACCATACACTCTATCTTTTCCAGGTGCTTACACTTGATAGAGGTACGACATCAGGACTGCTTGTGCATGAGCAGAATGATGTAGGTATAATGGGTTCTATCCCTTCACATGTCAATAGAAATATTTTAGCTTCATGGGTAGAAAAAATGCCTGAACCACAAGATATGCTAGTAAAGGCATTATTGAATGCCTTACCTGATAAGATACCTACACCTGTGGAAGAAAAAACAAAAAAAGCATTGGCTAATGCGGTACGTAAACATTATAAAAAATACCCTGAAGCCTTGAGTCTGCAGGCATCGAGTGAAAGTATTCCTCCTACGGTTGAGAATCATAAGTAGGGTGTTGTGTCCTCACAACACCCTACACAACTATAAATTTTCCTAATTTTCTGTCTTTTTTCACCTTTTCATACATATCCATCACGCCATTCATTGCAATATAAATTCCAGATTTTCCCAGCGTATTTATGTATCCATAAGCCGAACATAAATTTGCAGTGGCTTCAACGGGGTCTATACTGTAGGGAACCATGGCACCTGTAAATACTATGCATTTTTCACAGTCCCCTTCAAAGAGGTATTCGGCCGTAATATTCATAGTATCTGTACCATGTATGATAATAAAATATTCATAGTTTGAGTGACTTATCGTTGCCAATAGTTCCAACCTATCATGGTTAGTTATTTCAAGACTGTCTTTACCTATAATATTCATGATCTCAAATTCACAAAGCCATTTGGAAGCTATCTCATTTACTGCTTTAGAAGTATTGTCGACTACAAGTTCACCACTGAGAGGATCATAGATCTTATTGAATGTGCCACCGGTGCTTATTATGAGTATTTTTTGCATTTGATCCTTTCATTACCGATAATTAGATAGTTATTTCTTATATTTTACCTCAATGATGATAAAATATCGTAATTTATTTTTGATGGAGAGTTTTATGATAATGAAGGGCAAAAAAGGTGTCATTTTAGGCATCGCAAACAAAAAGTCTATTGCATACGGTATCGCAAAAGCCTGTCAAGAGCAGGGTGCTGAAATGGCTATTACATTTTTAAATGAGCGTTTCGAGCAAAAATTAGTGCCTATCGCAGAAGATCTTGAGTGTGGAGCAAGACTATATCCTTGTGATGTAAGTAAGCCAGAAGAGATCAAAGCACTGAAAGAGTCTCTTGAAAAAGATATGGGGCAGATAGACTTTATCGTGCACTCCATTGCGTTTGCACCTAAAGAAGGTTTGAGCGGTCGTTTTTATGACATCTCCAAAGAAGCATTTGATGTGGCTATGGATATTTCAGTCTATTCACTCATCGAGATCGTACGTGAGTTGAAACCTATCCTTTCTGACAGTTCTTCCGTGTTGACACTAAGCTATTATGGTGGGGTTAAATACATCCCTAATTATAATCTTATGGGGGTTGCCAAAGCAGCTTTAGAGATGACAACGAAGTATCTTGCAGAAGATCTTGGTAGAGACGGTATTCGTGTAAATGCCATCTCTGCCGGGCCTATCAAAACACTTGCCGCTGCAGGTATAGGTGACTTTGGTTTTATGCTCAAATGGAATAAAGCCCATGCACCACTGAAGGAAAATGTTACTATTGACCAAGTAGGGAATTCCGGTATGTACTTGCTTTCTGACCTCAGTTCAGGTGTGACAGGTGAAGTACATTATGTAGATGCTGGTTATAACATTATGGGTATGCCTGCTGTTGAATTTGATGATGAGGGTAAACCACATATCGCCTGGAATGGTGAAAAATAATTAAGAAGATCTCTTTAATTTTTTAAAGGGAAAAAGTAATAACGAAGCGATACTCAGCATGGCTATAAGTATCGTGTTATTAAGATGCTTCATCAGCCATAAAAAAACTTTCCAGATCTCACCTTTATACCCCACTTTAGCATAGGATTTCATGCGTTTTGTTGTTTTTATGAAATGTTTTTCTCCACCTTTAAGTAAATGAACAAAACCACTCTTATCATAGCTTGTAGCCAGTTTTATAGTACTTTTGTCATAGTATCTCAATGTATTGGTATGGGTCAGAAGTTTAGTGTGGGAGAGGTCTAGCATGAGTGCAGTGTTTTTACCGTAATGTTTACTGAGTTTGGACATGCTTTTTAGCTCATTGATATTTTTTGTTTTTGAAAGTATCTTGAGTGTATTGTTCAGCCCTACCTGTTGTTTGATATCAGAAATATTTTTTAATAAAGGTATAAAAGGTGTGATACTTTTAGTCTCTTTTATATGCTTTGTCTGTTCTACAAGATATTTCCCCATCCATGCGGGTATTTTGTTACCTTTGTGAGCCAGTTTAAGTACTGAAATGCTACCTTTGGCAACTGAACCGGTCCCAAAGGTAAAGAGTGTACTTACACTTGCTGCCAAACCTATGGTAGAGAGTGAAACCAGAACTGTATCTACTTTTTCATCTTTAAAATAATGTTGACCTTCTATACCAAGGTCACGTAGATCACCGATGAAAAAAAAGTCTGAACCAATGGCCGATATCTGACCTGCTACTTCATCAGAAGTACCTGTACGTATACCTTCATAGATCTTGCTACTCCTATACTCTAAACTTTCTCTTTTTGTTTGAATAGCTGAGAGTAATTCTTGCGCTTCAGGTACTTGGGATACATAGTTAAACTGCATAAAATACTCAAGGTACTCCTGCGCATCCATATATTTTTCTTGAGAGATGAGTGCTTTTGTATGTGGAATTGGATCCACCCTTACGAGTGTATGGTAAGCATAGGTATGTTTTTGGTACAGTAAAACAGCAGATAATACAATGATACCGATGAGTGAAATCTTGTAAAAAAGTTTGTACATATGTTATTGTATCAAGTAAAGATGATAAAATACAAGAAAATAAAGGTATATTTTATATGCAAGACTCAAAAGAATACCTGGAAAAAAAAGCTTTTTTTGACAAAGTACTCACTATTTACGGCCGTAATGCTGTGATGGAAGCACTGGAAGATAATGCTGTCACTATCCATAAACTACACTTTTCCAAGTCAAATAAAGATGCTTCTGTCCTTGAAGATATGAAACGAATTGCCAAAAAAAGAGACATTGAAGTTGCTTATCACGATAAACAGTCTCTCTCACGTATCTCTAAAAATGCAAAACAGGACCAGGGAGTAGCGCTTGATATAGTACTTGAACATTTTGGTAATGAAGAAGGTTTTATGAAGAGTCATAAAAGCTATCGTATTTTGGCACTTGATGGTATAAGCAATCCTCAGAATTTAGGGATGATCATTCGTTCCTGTGCCGCGGGAAATGTAGATGCCATTTTACTTCCAACAAAAGGTGCTGCACAGATAAGCCCTCTTGTGATAAAAGCCTCTGTGGGTACACTTTTTAAAATGCCCATTATCAAAACTTCCAATCTGGCAAACACACTAAGATCTTTTCAACATGAAGGTGCCTCTGTCTATACACTCTCATCTCATGCCTCTCACAGCTACAAAGAACAAGTATATACAGACAAAACTATCTTTGTACTTGGTAATGAAAGCGAAGGGGTAAGTAAAGCAGTAGAGAGTGTATGTGATGAAAGTATTGCTATACCTATGCAAAGAGGAGTTGAGTCTCTTAATGTGGCTGTAACTGCTTCTCTTTTAGCGTTTCTTTAGAGCAATACTTTTTTGATATAATGACTTAAATTGAATGAAGGAGTTGATATGCCTAAAGAAAAAGAAGAGATATTTAAAAAGATCGGTTTAGATGTCAGTGAAGATAATATCAATCTTGATCTGAAAAAAACCAAAGATTTTTTTAATACCTTGCAGGATAAACTGGAGGAAAAAGCTGAAACCATCGAAAAAAGTATTTCAGAAGGAACAGTTGATCTTACAAAGAATGTGGGGATCAAAGTAGATGATGAACACATCAATATTGATCTGACTAAAGCAAAAAGTTTCATAGAAGAGTTTGGCAAGAAGATTGAACACTTTTTAGGTGAGATTGATCATGTTGCGAGTAAACTTGATAAAAAATAAGGGCTAAACTCAAGTAAGTCTTGTATGCAAAGCTCCCTGATCTGTCAGTACACTCTTGTAAAGATTGATCTCTGGCAGTATCAACCCTAGAGATTTTTCACGGTAGCTTTTAAGCTTCTCTTTATAGGCCTTGTAATCATGTATGGTTTTGATACGACAGAGTGTTATGTGTGGTTTAAAACGGTATAGGTCAAACCCTGTCTCTTTGAACTCTTTAGCTTTGTAGTAGAGTAACTTCTCTTCTGTTTTTGCAAATAAAACTCTCGGTGGTCGACCGAAATACCCCATCTCTTTTATGCCTACTTCACTTTCCAGTAGAGAGATATTTTTTAGTTTGTCGATGACAGGCTTCTCATTTTTTACATCACCCAAAAACACCCAAGTAAGATGCAAGTTTTCTTCCTCAACCCATTTACCTTCTATTATATCTTTGAAATCTTCTTGTATGGATGCATAGTCATCAAGGATGATGGGGGAAGCGATGAAGAGTCTCATAAATACCTTTTGTTTTATTATATTAAATTTATAGAAAAATATGTCAATATGAAATATTTCTACTATCCCATATACTTTTCTGATATGATTATACTAATTAAAACCTAGGAAGTATCATGTCCACTCAAAATAGTATAAAATGCCCTAACTGTGGAACACATATAGATATCGATGAGATATTTTACCATCAGATAGAAGAGAAGTTTAAACAACAGCACCTACAAGACCAAAAAAAACTCAAAGATGAAATAGAAGCAAAACGCAAAGAGTACAAAATACACTTAGATACACTAAAAGTCAAAGAAGATGCGCTCAAAGAAGAGAAAGAAAAGTTTGATGAGGAGTTAAGAAAAGCGACTCATGCACAGCTCAAAGTTGAACGTGCCAAGCTTCAAGATGCACTTAAAAAAGAATTAGTAGAAGAGCAGAGTGAGTCTATGGCGTTACTTCAAAAAGAACTTGAAGAGAAATCTAAACAAGTACAAGAACTCAATGCTTCTAAAGTGATGATAGAAAAACTCAAAAGAGAAAAAGATGAGGTAGAGTCTAAAGCTAAGGCAGATGCACAAGTGGATTTGAACAAACAACTCTCAGAAGAAAAAGAGAAGTTAGCTAAACAAGCAAACGAGTTAAAAGCACAAGCTCTCAAAGAAGTACGTGAAGCCTCAGAACTTGAACTCAAAGCCAAAGATGAGCAGATAGCCCAAATGGCAAAGAGCATAGAAGATGCTAAAAGAAAAGCAGAGCAGGGATCTATGCAGATACAAGGTGAGGCGTTAGAACTTGCCATCGAGTCCTGGCTCAGTACTCAGTTTCCTTTTGATACGGTCGATGAGGTTAAAAAAGGTGCCTTTGGTGCAGACTGTGTACAGACCATCCATACACGTGAACTACAAAACTGTGGAGTCATCTGTTATGAGTCTAAAAATACCAAGGCATGGTCTGATGGATGGGTAACCAAACTCAAACAAGACATGCTAAAAGTAAATGCAGACATTGGTGTACTGGTAAGCTCAGTCTACCCTAAAGATATGGATCGAATGGGCTTTGTAGATGGTATTTGGGTATGTAGCCTAGATGAGTTCAAAGGATCAGTTTCTCTGCTTCGTGAGAGCCTCATACGTGTACACAAAACAGTGCAACGTGAAGAAAACAAGTCAGACAAGATGACCTTACTCTACAACTACATGACAGGCAACGAATTCTCCATGCAGATGAAAGCTATAGTAGATGGTTTCATGAAGATGCAGGAAGAACTTGAAAAAGAGAAACGTTCCCTCATGGCATCTTGGAAACGACGAGAAAAGACCATAGATGGGGTTCTTATGAATACTACTGAGATGTATGGTGCACTGCAGGGGATCGCTGGGTCTTCAGCCATTGTACATATTGATGCTTTGGAGTTGCCTGAAGATTTTGAGGGTAATGAATAAAATACCTAAAGAATTAGCTATTTAGTTTGGAGTGATAGTACAACTATGGATGTACTAGTGGTTTTGTATCTTCTAACAGCATAATTGGCTCAATAAAAGGAGCCACTTTTGATAAAAAATTGATCAATGACATAATAGGACTGCCATAAAAGAATTTTACCTTATGGTTATAGTGCCAAAGTTGATCTGCATATTGAAAGTTTTTATGTGTGGTATCACCTATGTTGTCATTATTTGTATCAAAACCAGCATATCTATCCCAATAGTTGTATTCTATGATATTATTTGCAGTGTAGCTGGCTCTTTTATCTTTTATCACATCATCCATATTGCCTTTTATAATATTGTCTGTAATGATATTATTTTTTATAGATGAGTGAAAATGCAGCGCTTCGCCGTTATATAAAAGCTTATTGTTTTTTATAAATCGTTGATAACCCCTTTCAACTCTTTTGGCATCTATATAGAGGGCTTTAGCATTATATTTTACACTATTGTTTTCAAATAAAAAGTTTGATACTTTATCTGCAAGTACAGCTATACCGGCAGCACCTTTTGAACTCTGTATAAGATTGCCTATGACCTTGATGTCCTTTACTCCCATAAGTAAAATACCTACAGAGTTGTATTTGAATGTATTATTTTTGATCATATTTTGATGGCTCTTGCTCAAATGAAGTGCAAGCCTGTTATGTAAAAATGTATTGCCTTCTATAGTATTGTGACTTGCATAGGTTAAAGTGACATCTCTAGAACTTTCTATGGTATTGTTTTTTATGATATTGTTATTGCTGTACCATATCTTTAACGCATCACCTCTTAGGCCGATCTCATTCTTTTTAGAGGTGATGTAGTTATTTGAGATGATAGAATTTTCTACCATATTCATATCAATACCATAAAGACTATCTTGTATTTTACAATTATTTATTTCGCAATTTTTCACGCTATTCATTGCGATAGCAGAATCAAGCTTTTCCATTCTGTTACCACTGCCTGTGATAACCAGGTTTTTGAGTACAACATTTGAACTATTTATAGTAATGACCTTGCCTACACCATCTCCTTTAATGATAACTCCACCTTCTTTCCCTGTGATGGTGATAGGTTTGTTTATAATGAGTTTACCACTGTATGTACCAGAAGAGAGTTTCAATGTTGATCCTGCAGGGGTTTTGTCAATAGTCTCTTGTAGAATATTTGCATACAAGGAGAAGATAAAAGTAAAATAGAGTGGTAGTATTTTTATCATTTTTTGTCTTTATATCAAACTTTAGAATTTTATTATTCTATCATAAATGTGAAAAATTAAAATATTTGGAGCTACACTAAGGGCTAAAACAATAAAATGCACACATGATAAGTATTAAAATACAATACAGTGAGAAATTTAATTAGTAAGATGGGATAGGACGTAGTGCCCTTAGTTACGACGTAAACCGTTGTAACGAGAAGAGCATTTTACTGAAGTTGTGAGTCCTTTATTTAGGACAAGTTTTACCTTTATTACCTGCTACTGTACCAGTAAGTTCAAGGAATCCTCCAAATGGACCCATTACTGTCATGGCTTCCCCTTTAGGACCTGTGAATTTTAATTTTCCTGTCGCCATTGCACCCATTGCACCACATCCAAAAGATCCTTTACCCATACATGTCCAGTCTTCATCGTCGGCATGCATAAGATAATCAACATCAAAGTCTACTTTCTTACCGTCAGGTTTTCCACCATAAGTACAAATGGCTTTACCGCCTTTATTTACAATATTAAGTTGTATTTTACTTTTAGTGTCACATTGTGTTCTGTATATTTGGATAAGTTTATATCCTCGGTCTTTATTATTTGTAGCCCACTTTGCAAGACCTGTAGTGAGATCAGAATTCTTATTCCATGCATCACATGTTTTTTTTGCCCAAGCTGCATCCATGAACTCTCCTGCAAAGGCACCACTTGTCAAACCAATTGTTACTGTTGTAGCTAAGATTATCTTTTTTAACATCGTATTACTCCTTTTAGTAAACATATATTATACATATATGAGCTTAATGAAATAGTATAAGTTACTATTATTTATTTTTATATATTGACTGTAGTATCGGAATAGCTACAGCGTTACGACGATCTTTAGCATAATTGTAGAGACGAATGGGAACGAGGTGCAAATTTAAGCTATAATTACCCATCAAAACAAGGCTTATTTATGTCAAAACGTCCCACACTTTTACAACATTTTCGCTCTTTTGCTTACCAGAACAATATCAATGATTTTGATAAAGCTTTAGAATATTTTACAGTATTTGGCGGCACGGGGTGGAATGTAGATATTTCTAAAAGCCTAGATGAACTCATAGAAGAAAAAGTACTGCGTAACTATGAACCTATCCATAACGGCATTACACGCTTTACACATGGTAATGCCTTATATCACATGTTGTTATCTATTATTGCTTTGGGTGAGAACCATGAGGATGCAGTCTTTAAAAAAGGTAGAGTGGGTAGAGACAAAGGTGAAGAGGCTATGGACTATTTGGAGATGAAAAGTCTGTTAAAGTTTGATACCTCAGTAGAGAAACCTTTAAAAAGTTCTGATGGAAAATCAGACAGAGTGTTGTTTGAGTTGCCTTTTATGCGTTTTTGGTTTGCAACTGTTTCACCTTATTATAAGAGTATATCTACGGGAGACTTTTCTGAGTTTGAAGAAAAGTGGAGTTCGTTGAGGGGTAACTTTTCTATATTACTGAGTAATCTCTTAGTGTTGGAACTCGTAAAACAAAGCTTTGCAGAGAAATTTGCAGATGATCCCATAGTCTCCATAGGTTCATATTATGACAAACATGTACAAATAGAGATACTGGCTAAAAGAAAGTCAGGCAAGATGTTAGCCGGTGAGTGTAAGTACTCTAAAAAGGAAGCACAGATAAACATGTTTGATTCTCTTAAGCAGAAGTGCGAAAAAGCAGAACTAAATATAGCTGATTATGTACTCTTTTCTAAAAATGGATTTGCTTCTGAATTACTGGATGTTAAAGATGCAGAGTTAACACTTCTCTCACAGGAACATTTTTCTTCATTATTAGATAATTTAAGTAAAGAAGACTTGTTGGTATATACCAACAAAAAGTACTAAAAAATGGCACGTATCGATCAAGAAGCTTTTTATCAAAATAATTATGACACGTATGGTGTATCGGCTGAGGGTGTAGCGTGGGATTGTGTTCAGACACAGAAACGTCGTTTTTCGGCCATTTCCTCCTGTCTTGGTGATGTAAAGAATGATACGCTTGTCGATGCTGGATGCGGGTTTGGGGATTTTTATCTTTACCTTAAAGAAAAAAACAATTTACCTAAAACGTATACAGGGTTGGACCTCTGTGAACCGATGGTCAAAGAAGCGAAAGTACGTACGGGCTGTAAGATAGTACAGCGTGACATTTTGCGCCAGACTATCCCTCTGGCAGACTGGTATGTTGCAAGTGGATCTATGAACCTTCTGACACGGCTGGAAACCCGAATTTTCATCCAGCGTTGTTTTGAAAAAAGCCGTAAAGGATTTGTTTTTAATCTTTTGTGTGGTAAAGAACATGAAGGAAGATACAGCTACTGGCTACAGCATGAGATTATGGAACTTTGCCGACCTCTTGGTGTAAAAGTGCAGATAAAAGAGGGTTATATGGATGGGGATTTTACCGTAGTGTTATTGTCTTAATGTCGCGATCAAGCGTTTTTGGCTAAGAACAAGTTCAAGTGCATCACTTATGTTTACGCAGACAACATCGCTGCTTTTTAGTGTGCGGGTACTGCATCCTTCGTTGCCGATCAAAGCGATCCCAAGCATAGCATTTTGCAGCATGAGCATATCGTTACTTCCGTTACCAATAGCAATGCACTCTTCTGCTCCAAGTATCTGTATGTAGTCTGACTTTTCACCCGTGTGGTCATCACTTCGTAGAATCTTGACAGTGATGTCAAGACCTTCAAGTTGTGCTTGAACTGTACCAAAAGTATCCGAAGTGATGACATGGAGGGTGTAGTATTCAACAAGAGCATCTAAAAGAGGGCTTGTCTCCTTGATGAGTGTGCCGTCTTTGGCAAGTGTTCCGTTATAGTCAAGGACAAGGTGTTTTAAATTTAATGTCTTGTAGTGTGGTATTTCAATTATCATGCTCTTCACTTTCCAATATGATTTTATTTTCTTCTATTATACGACAATAAAGTCCTTTCTTAGTAAAACAGGATTATAGTGTTTGCAAATGATGTAATGGAGAAGAAGAAACATGGAAAAGATAAAACTGACACAATACAGTCATGGTGCAGGTTGCGGATGTAAGATCTCTCCTCAAACCCTGGAAAAAATACTTGTGAGCTCCAGAGATAATGTTGAGTATCCACAACTACTTGTCGGGAATGAAAGCAAAGATGATGCTGCGGCTTTTGACCTGGGTAATGGAACATCAGTACTTAGTACTACAGACTTTTTTATGCCGATCGTAGATGATCCTTTTACATTCGGGCGTATAGCAGCGACCAATGCCATTAGTGATATTTATGCAATGGGCGGTAAACCTCTGATGGCGATCTCCATTTTTGGATGGCCGATCAATGTGCTCAGTGAAGAGGTAGCGCAACAGGTGATCGAAGGCGGACGTGCCGTGTGCGAAGAAGCGGGCATACCTCTTGCCGGTGGACATAGCATTGATTCTCCTGAACCGATCTTTGGACTTGCAGTTACAGGTATAGTAGATAATGAAAACCTGAAACAGAATGATACCGCCGAAGCAGGCTGCGAACTCTTTTTGACTAAACCGCTGGGGATAGGCATATTGACAACTGCACAGAAGCAGGGCAAAGTAGCTCAGGAAGATTTGGATAATGCTATAGAAGCTATGTGTACGCTCAATAAAATTGGTTCAGAAATTTCAAAACTTGAAGGTGTCTGTGCATTGACGGATGTTACCGGCTTTGGTCTTTTAGGACATTTGAGTGAGATATGTGAGGGAAGTAATGTCAGTGCTAAGATTTACTTTGATAAAGTGCCACTTCTGCCTAATGTTATAAAATACTGGGAAATGGATTGTGTGCCGGGTGGGACACGCCGCAATTTTGAAAGCTACGGAGAGTTGATATCGCCCATGAATGTTCAGCAGCAAGATATTCTCTGTGATGCCCAGACTTCAGGAGGATTGCTTTGTGCCGTGCGAAAAGAAAATGTAGATGTATTTTTAGCTATTACAAAAAAAGTAGGACTTGATTTGAGTAGTATAGGTGAACTATATGAAGCAGGAAAGTACAGAGTAGAGGTATGTTAGGTGAGTGAGTTTCTTTTTGACGACTTGCTTTTGAATGACTTTCGCTCTATCGTGCTTGAATCGCGTCCGCTTGTCGATGTACGTGCACCTGTGGAGTTTGCCAAAGGCTCTTTCCCTCATGCTGTGAATCTACCTTTGATGAATGATGAAGAAAGACATCTCATAGGTATTTGCTACAAAGAAAAAGGGAATGCGTCAGCCGTAGCACTTGGTAAAGAACTGATAGACGGAAAACCAAGAGAAGAGAGAACCGCAAGGTGGAAAGCTTTTGTCCAGAAGCATCCCGATGCCTACCTTTATTGTTTTAGAGGAGGGCAACGTTCGCAGATAAGCCAGTCATGGCTCGCTGAAGCTGATATGCCAATCCCCCGTCTTGAGGGTGGGTACAAGGCTTTTCGTCATTTTCTTATGACTGAATCGGAACGTATCGCCAAAGAGACACCTTCACTGGTTATCGGAGGTAGAACAGGTTCGGGGAAAACACTTTTGCTTCATAAACTTGATAAT
>JGI24024J18818_10000095_pt1 | contig 25865 bp, 26 predicted proteins | sample Cruoilmetagenom2_FD_18818 | JGI IMG/M metagenome (IMG submission 18818) | reverse complement strand
AAGATATGGAGAGCAACAACTTTACAGCCCATCACCGTGTCCCATCTTTCGTAGAAAAAGAGTGGGCTGTTGCATATAGCCGAGAAGATCTACGTCAAAAATGGTGGCTCGATCGAGGGTTAATCGCATGGTTTGCTAACAGCAACAAGCGCCTAATGCTGAAAGTCGAAGTGGGTCCACTACATCAGGAAAAACGTTTAGAACTTTTGCATGCATTGCGGAACCAAGGAATAGTGATACGGGATTCTGCTTTTGAAGACGGCAAAAAATACACCGGTATATATACTAGTTTCTTGCCTTTAAACCACTGGGATTCGAAAGAAGCAATTAGTCAGACCATGATACAAATGTATGAAGCTGCGGAATATCAGGAAGTAAAAGGAAAGATTGAACAGGCTTTAATAAGTATTAAATGATAGTAAAAGTTATTGAAAACCCTTTAATTAAACAATGGAAGAACGCCAGCTTAAGCACAATGACGGTGGGATTGACATTTACTGTGGAAGTAGCAACGCCGAATGATTTAAATGAATTACTATTAGCTGGAGCAGTAACGAAAATTGCATTGCTTATAACACTATCTGTACGATGATTAATAAACCATTATATAAAAGGGACACGTCTAACTGATGATTATTGGTTAGACGTGTCCCTCTATTATTGGCTATGTATTCCCCATTTGATAAAGTACGCCTTCTGCACTTTGATACTGAAGGTGTTTTTTTGTAACGTTTATCTTCAATACCTAACAAAACTAGCATTTTATTCTGCTTTATGACCTCCGATTAATTTATCTCGTTGGCGTGCCGTACTTGCGTCCGTGTAGGATACAGCCCTTAATAGTTCAGTGGAACCATATTTGCTTCATCGCATTTATAGCAGATTCTAATTTCCGGTTACGCCACTTATTGATTACGTGGCTGATTGATAACTGAAATTCAGGTAGCTTTCCCATCGATTGATTGATAACCATCGCTGCGCATATCACCCCCGTTTACTGACCCCTGGATATCACCCCGAGGTCGCCGCTGGGTGGTAACGTAAGCCGTGAATGGAACATTATGCTGGCAATCACGACGTCATACGCGATTTTGATTTTCGGGTAGCTAGTCACGATGCGGAATCCTGTGTGCGATTTATTTGATAGCTCCGTGGATGCGGTGCGGGGCAGTGGTATCTCCGCGTAGGTGGGAATGCTTTCGTGGTGGGACTTCACGGTGAGATTTACGCGGCGGTCGTGAATGGGGGTACGATGGGGTAAAGAGCATAAGGGAGACGTCTCCCTCACTGCGTTCCCGGGATGCTTGTGCATCTCGGCTATTTCGTGCATCACTCGTCCACTGATCGCTTGAGTGAACTGTTCTTCTTATTTGTCTTATGCTGTTAAAAAACCGATACTTCTGATAAACGGGCATATGTGAATTATTTTAAATCCTCCGTACCTGTGCAACGAAGCAACTTAGATGATTCACAACAAGTGTATCTCCACACACAAAAACCCTTGCTGCTGCAAGGGCGACTGTATTTAAAAACCTACTTTGCATTATTCCAAATAACTAGCTTTTCATGTGTCATATCATGAATTGCGTACTTTACACCTTCTTTTGTATTGCCACTTTCCTTCACGCCACCATAAGGCATTTGATCAACACGATAGGTTGGAATGTCATTAATAATGACACCACCTACTTCTAGATGTCTTTGCACATAAAATGCTTCTTCAATACTCTCAGTAAAGACAGCACCTTGCAAACCATAAATAGAATTATTTAATGCTTCAACGCCTTCTACAAGATTCTTCACTTTATTGACAATTACGATTGGGGCGAATACTTCATTGCAGCAGACTTTCGATTGTTCAGGAACATCTACAAGAATGGTTGGTAATAAAACATTTTTGTCAACAAACCCTCCCGTCACAAGCTTAGCTCCCTCATCTAATGCTTCATTGATCCAGTCTAATGCCCTCTGTTGCTCCTCAGGATTAATCATTGATGATACATCAGTCGAGGCATCTAATGGATCCCCCACAACCAATTTCTCTGTTTCTTTTTTAAATTGAGAAATAAATTCTTCAAACGAATCTTCAATTACGTAAACTCTTTGCAAGGAAATACAGACTTGACCTTGATTCGAGTAAGCTGCTGCTGCACATTTTTTTGCAATGGTTTCTAAATCTTTTGTTTTTGAGATGATTAATCCCGAATTCGATCCTAATTCTAAAGAGACCTTTTTTAAACCTGCGTTTGCTAATAGCTTTTTGCCAACTGTCGTACTACCAGTGAAGGTTATCATAGCAACATCTTCGCTTGATGTAAGCACATCCCCTACCTCTCTTCCCTCACCAGTAATTAGATTAAATGCACCTTTTGGTAATGTTGTATTATTAATTAACTCTGTTAAAAATATAGCCGATAATGCTGTTTGTGTTGCGGGTTTCAATAAAATCGAATTGCCAGAAGCAATTGCTGGACCCACTTTATGTGCTACCAAATTTTGAGGGAAATTAAATGGCGTAATGGCAGCAATTGTGCCGATTGGTTCGCGAACTGTATAGGCAAACTTATCCTTCCCTGTTCGCGCACCATCCATTGGAATTTGCTCTCCTACAATTCGTTTTGCCTCTTCAGCAGAAAATATATACGTTTCGATAGTACGATCAATTTCAGCCAACGCAAATTTCATAGGTTTGCCCGCTTCTTTAGCAATTATTGTTGCTGCCTCTTCCTTGCGTTGTTCGAATTGCCTTGCGATGTCCATTAGAATTCCATACTTTTCTAAACCAGTTAAATTCCTCATCACCTCTCGAGCACTTTTGGCGATTTTTATGGCTTCTTTCACATCTTCTTTTGTCGCTGCTGAGATAGTTCCAATATCTTTTCGATCATATGGACTTAGGATTGATAACTCTTTGTCTGTAGAAATCCATTCTCTGTTCATATAAAGTGTTTTGGTCAAGATATTCATCCTCCAATTTGATGTTTAATCTTTCAGAAAGCCTGGCAGCCAAATTGATATTTCGGGTACGAAAGTGATAATCAATACATCTACTATTAATATTAAAATTAACGGGATAGCAAACCGAGCGATACGAATAATACTTAAGTTCGTAAGTTTGGATACAACGAACAAGTCTATACCGACTGGTGGTGTCACTAATCCGATAGCTAAGCTACACACCATAATTACTCCGAAGTGAACAGGATCAACCCCTAAGCTTAAAGCAGTCGGAAGTAATAAAGGTACTAAAATCAAAATTGCCGCGCTTCCTTCGAGGAACATTCCTGCAACCAATAGAATTAAGACGACTACAAACAGGAAGATATATTTGGAGACAATGAAAGACTCAATACTTTGGTAGATGATGTCAGGAATATTGTTAATACTAATAAAGAATCCAAACAACCCAGCTGTTCCAATAACAAACATGATTACAGCACTACTTTCACCACTATCCATAAAGATCTTAGGTAGATTTTTTAAACTGATATCTCGATAGATAAAAATTCCTACAATCAATGCATATACTACTGCGACTACGGAAGCTTCTGTCGGAGTAAATAAACCAGAGTAAATTCCTCCTAAAATTATGACTGGCATTAACAACGCTAAAATCGAATCTTTAAATGCTCTTAACACAGTTGGAAAATCTGACTTTTCAACTCCGACATATCCATCTCGTTTAGAAATGAAAAATGCACTTAGCAACAGGGAGAAGGTAATCAGAAGACCTGGTATGATACCTGCAATGAATAAATCTGCAATGGATACTTCGGCAGCCACCCCATATAAGATCATTGCAATACTTGGAGGAATAATGATTCCTAAGGCTCCTGCCACTGCTTGATTAGCAGCTGCATATTCAATTTTGTATCCTTTCGCAATCATTGCCGGAATTAAGATGGATCCAATTGCTGCGGTAGTAGCCGCCCCTGATCCTGAGATCGCTGCAAAAAACATAGATGTTACAATAGCAACCATTGCTAGGCCACCCGTAAAGTGTCCAACTAGGGAAGATGCAAAAGCTACCATGCGTTTTGACATACTCCCAGCGCCCATAAGATTACCTGCAAGAATAAAGAATGGAATAGCCATTAATGGAAACGAGTTAAGAGATACAAATATCCTTTGAGGGACTATCGCCATATTTAACGTTTCATGTAATGCAATACCGATTATAGTAGATAGCCCTAGTGAGATGGCTATAGGTACACCAATGAACATGAAAACTAATAGGGAAAGGAAAAATAATAGAATCATTCTTCAATCTCCTTTCTCGGATAAAATTGTTCCAAGATACAAGCTATTGAGTTGAGTATCATAAGTGTTGCTCCTAGAGGAAGAAACATATAAATATAACTCATAGATACTTGTAGGCTGGGTGCTTTTTGAATAGAAAAGTTTTGTGCAAGGAGTGTACCGTAATAGATAACAACTATACAAAAGACTATTGTGGCAATATGAATCACCACAATTAATGTTTTTTTGAATTTCCCAGTAGCTCTTTCAAGTAAAATATCTACAGAAATTAAGCTATTTGTTCTTAAAGCTACCGCCGCTCCCACGATGACCATAAAAATCATAAGGAATCTAGAAAGCTCTTCTCCCCAAGCAAATGCCCCTCCTAATAAGAAACGTGCTATAACTTGCCAGAAAATAACCAGTGTCATTATGGCGAGGGCAAGAAATACTAAAAAAATGGAGATCTTATTTACGTATTCTGTAAACTTCAGATAACCATATGTAACCTTTTTCATCATTTCACCCCACTTGAAATTCATAAGAATATCTTTATGTAAAAAAGTAATAACTCCTTTTCTTTCATTAAAAAGGTGATAAGAAAAAGAGTTATTATTTTCTTAATATAATAGTATCTAGTATTCCGTATTTTGGATTTTCCCTAATAAATCATCACCGAAGATTGGTGTCCATTTGTCATATACAGACTGTGTTTTTGCTTTGAAAGACTCTTTATCAGGGTTAGTAATTACATTGCCTTGCTTAATCAAAAATTCACGGGCTTCTGAAATTTTGTCATCGTTTGCTTGGCGACCAACTTCAGTAGCTACTTTCCCTGCTTCAATCACAGCTTCTTGTTGATCTGCTGGTAGACTATTAAACGTTTGGAGACTAATTGAAATATTTGCTGCACTAAATCGATCTTCTAATTCTGCTACATAATCTTGTACTTCAAAGATTTTTGAAGATTGGACAGTTGCAAGAGAATTGGAATGTCCATCAATAACACCTTGTTGTAGCCCTGTAAATACCTCAGTCCAAGCCATTGGCGTTGGTTCCGCACCGAATGCTTTCCAAGTGTCAATTTGGATTTCATTTTCTTGTACACGAATCTTCAACCCTTCAATATCTTCTACATTATTGATTTCAACATTGGATGTCGTAGCTACAAATCCATTTGCAACCCAACCTAAGATTTTCACTCCAGCTGCTTCCTCAAAATTGTGCGCCAGCTCTTCTCCAACTTCCCCGTCCAAAACAGCAAATGCGTGATCTTGATTATCAAACAAGAATGGTAAATCCAATACGTTAATTTCTTTTACCCAGTTACCCATTGGCCCAGCTGATTGAACTGCCATGTCAGCAGAACCAAGGCTCATCAATTCAAACACTTCACGCTCTCCACCAAGTTCATTGTTTGCGTGAATTTTAACTGTTACTGCACCATCTGTAAGTTTTTCTACTTCATCTTTAAAAGCTTGTGCTGCAATCCCAAATTTAGCATCGGCAGGTTCTGGTATGCTCAAACTTAGAGTTTTTGTTTTACCCGATGAAGCGTTTGCTTCCACTTCCGATGTGCTACCTTCGCTATTATCTGTCCCTCCACAAGCTGCTAGTACAATTAACAAAGTGATTAGTAATGTAAAGATCCCCAATACCTTCTTCATTCCATTTCCTCCTTATTGTACGAATTACGTACGTTTGTTTTAATAGCGTACAATCATATTATTATAAAAATACCACAGCATGTCAATGTTTGATTTTTCAGACTGTTTGCGCTTTCATAAATTTCATTAATTGATTTGTCACTTCGTTGGTCGCATAACGTCCTTTTAAATCTGGTGTTTTCACTCCTTCCTGTAAACTATTTTCAATGGCATCCATAATTAATTTTGCACTATCTGAATGTCCTAAAAACTCAAGCATGAGTGCGCCAGACCAAATTTGGCCAATTGGATTCGCACTATTTTTCCCCACAATATCTGGAGCAGATCCATGCACGGGTTCAAACATTGATGGATACTTTCTCTCGACGTTTATATTTCCTGAAGCCGCAATCCCTATGCTCCCCATAATGGCAGAGCCTAAATCCGATAAAATATCACCAAACAGGTTAGAGGCCACAATAACATCGAATTCTTGCGGTTTTAATACGAGAAATGCAGCCATGGCATCGACATGAACACTTGAAGAAGTTAATTTGCTAGAACCCGTAATCTCCTTAAATACTTCATCCCAAAACGGCATACTATGCGAAAGGCCATTGGATTTTGTTACACTAGTAATAACTCCGCTTCTCTCTAAGCTTAATTCCTTCGCAAAGTTCATTACTTTCTTTGTATTTCTTTTCGTAAAGACTGAATTTTGAATAGCAATTTCATCGTCGCCTGAATGAATTCTACCGCCACTATCTGAGTACTCTCCTTCTGAGTTCTCACGAACAATTATAAAGTCAAACTCTTCTTTAGATGCTAATGGTGTATTCAGTCCTTTTAATGATTTGATCGGGCGTAAATTGACTGTCTGTTTAAATTCTCTTCGAATTTTTAATAATAATCCCCATAGAGATACATGATCAGGTACTAAATCAGGCATTCCTACCGCACCTAAAAATATTTGATCATAACTCCTCAAACTATCAATACCGTCCTCCGGCATCATGGAACCGTGTTGGAGGTAATAGTCACATCCCCAAGGAAAAAAATCCCATTCGAATGTGAAGTCACCACTCAACTCTGCTGCTAAATTTAAAATCTTTATAGCTTCAGGCACTACCTCTTGACCAATCCCATCTCCTGGGATTACAGCGATTCGATACGTTTTTATGTTACTCACCTTCCCTTATGGAGTAATGATTACCTTACCTAGACAATTTTGAATATCTGCAGCAAATTCCATTGCTTCATTCATTTCTTCTAAAGAATAGTTCTTGGCAATCACCTTTTTTAATTGTTTCTGTTTTTTCTCTAAAACCTTTATTCCTAACGAATAATCGTTTGCGTAGCGATAAACACTCAGTAAGTCAATTTCCTTTTGAAGCATCTTAGTCAGATTTAATGAAGTCCCACTTCCCCTTGCGAATCCAACGGAGATCAATTTTCCTCCACGTTTTAGCGTCATGATAGCTTGATTTAGCACAAATTCCACACCAGTTGTGTCAATGACAAAATCAAAATAATCTGATGGAAGTTCTTCTTGTTGTGGATTTATTTCATGTGTAAGACCAATTGACATCCCTATCTCTAACCGTCGGGAGTTCAAATCCGTACCCCAAACCTCATCAAGATTATAGTAGTCACTGACAACAGCTAACATCATACCTATTGGTCCCATACCTGTTATCAACACCTTGGCTCCCGGACTTACTCGACCTCTTTTGAAAGCGTGTAAAGCCACTGCAAGAGGCTCGACAAGAGTTCCTACATCGAAATCAACAGCATCTGGTAGCTTGTATGTCCAGCGTGATGGGTGGGTAACGTATTCTTTGAATAATCCCTCGTGAGGTGGTGTCGACAAGAATACAACATGCTCACATAAATTATATGTTCCTTTCTTGCAGTACTCACAGACCCCACAAGCAATACTTGGCTCTAAAACTACCCTATCACCCACTGAAAAATTAGTTACTAAAGATCCTACTTGAATAATTGTCCCTGCACATTCATGACCTTGCACGTGGGGATAAGTAACGTATCGATCGCCAATGTGACCTTCTGTATAGTAATGAATATCAGACCCACATATTCCTACTGACTCCACCTTCACTAACACCTCATCATTAGAAGGAATTGGTAGTTCTCGATGATGTATTTGTGTTTTTGATCGCTCTACAAGAACGGCAACTCTGTTCATCTAGAAAGTTCCTCCCATCAATAAGTAAGTAGTACTTTACCGCATTGCTTATCCTCGCATAATTGAAATGCATTTCTCCAGTCGTCTATTGAATAGTTATCTGTGATAATCGGTGCGAGATATAGACTATTTTGTTCGAACAACCTCATAACTTTATCCCATGATTGGTAGGAATGGGCCAATGAGCCAAAAAGGCTAATTTGTTTGTAAAGAATCAAATCATAATCAAAAGTGAAACTCTTTCCAGCAATGCCAATTTGGAAATGTGATCCTCGTGGTTTAATAAACGTCAAACATGTGTGAATGGCACTCGGTACACCCGAACAATCTACAGTAAAGTCGAATGTGACCCCCTCCAACTCTTGCACAATATCAACTTCAGAAATGTTAATGGTGTCTTTTGCACCTAATTCAAGAGCTATTTCCAGCCTAGTCTTATCAGACTCAGTACCTACCACTGTCACAGAACAGCCTTTGTGAACTAATAGCGCAACACTTAAAAGTCCAATTGGACCTGGACCGGTCAGAAGCACCTTGCTTCCACTAGTTATAGGCGATAATTCTTCTAATGCTTGGACTACGCATGCGAGTGGTTCAGCCATTGCTCCAATTTCTAATGAAATATGATCTGGTAATTGATAAGCAACGTCCGATCGAATCACTACATACTTTGTGAAACTTCCATTGACTCCATGGCCCATCCCCCTTCTAGTTGGACAAAACATATAGTAACCCAATCTGCAATTTTCACAGTGACCACAGGTTTTTTCAGTGGAACCTAAAAGTGTGACACGTTCACCAATTCGATTTTCCGATACTTCTTCACCAACTTCTACAATGACTCCAGAAGCCTCATGACCTAGAATGACGGGTGGATAGCTTTTGAATGTGTCATGAAAGATGTGAAGGTCCGTGCCACAAATACCTGTAAAAGCAATTTCTACTTTGACATCCCGAGGTCCACATTGAGGCTCTTCCACTTGAACAACGCTCATTTGATCAAACCCTGGTCGTTCTTTCACTAATGCTTTCATAAAATATTAACCCCTCCATTAAAATTTATTTAGGAAAGCGCTTAACCTATCAAAAAAAGATATAAATCTAAATTTTTTGAATTTATTGAAATTATAGTACCTGGATTATATTCCGTCAACAGGAATCTCAAACTATTTCTTTACAATGTTTATACTAATTGATACTTTTGTATAAACTGGCATGGGATGTGAAACGATGAAAGTAAATATTTACGATATTGCAAAAGCAGCAAATGTTTCGATAGCGACTGTATCAAAAGTAATCAATAATACTGGGCGAATTAGTGAAAATACAAGGTTGAAAGTTTTAGAAGTAATTAATGAATTAAACTTTAAACCTAATATTCATGCATCTGCTTTAATGGGGAAGAATACAAGGACGATCGGGTTGTTAATACCCGATATTATGAACCCTTTCTTTTCAGAACTGGCACGGCATATTGAAGACTTAGCAAAAGATGTGAACTACAATGTAGTTATTTGTAATACGGATTATCAGTCAGAGAAAGAAAGAGAGTATGTGGAACTTCTTATACAAAAAAGTATAGATGGTTTTATTATGGCTTCAGGATTTGAGGATATAGAAATATTTGAAAAAATTAAAGCAGTAAATTTACCTGTCATTTTAATTGCTCGTGAATCCCCGTCCGATAGTTTATATTCAATTTCAATTAATGACAATGAAGGTGGAAAAATAGGCACTGAATACTTAATTCAAGAAGGCCATAAAGACATCGCTATTATTGCCAGAGATATTTGGACGAATAGGCAAAGATATGAAGGACATATCGAAGCGATGAAGAAACATGGCTTAAATCCTAGACCTGAGCAATACTTAGCCAATAACTCAAGTTTTATAGATGGCTATAACAGTGCTAAAAAATTATTAGCTGAAACCCCTAGGCCCACTGCATTATTTGCTTTTAATGATTTAATGGCAGCGGGTGCAGTGAAAGCTTGTATCGAAGAAGAGATTTTAATTCCTAATGAAGTTGCAATTTTAGGTTTTGACAACAGTTCAATATCAGAAATTATCTCTCCACCACTCACTACAGTTGGCCAACCATTGAAAGATATTGCAAAGCACTCCGTCTCTCAATTAATAAAATCTATAGAATTAAATGTGTCACCAACTGGCAAAGAATTTTTAAAAGCAAAAATAATAAAAAGATCAACAGTATGAAAATACTAGTTGATTTTTTTATTATTTAGAATTATCATACAATATAAACAGCTTGGGTTAAGCGCTTACCCAAACTTATATTACAAGGAGGGTGTATTATGCAACTTAGTATCAATGAACTTACGAAACATGCGAATCACGCACGTGGAAATGTATTAAAAACCGTTTTTCATGCAAATGCAGGGCATGTTGGTGGCCCTATGTCTGCGATCGATATTTTAACCTATCTTTATTTTGAAGAATTAAATCGTGGCCCAGGTATTTCAAACGTCATAAACCGAAATCGATTTGTGTTATCAAAAGGACATTCAGCTATCGGTTTGTATGCTGTATTAGCTGAAGTTGGTCTGCTGCCTGAAGAAGAGCTCAAGACCTTTGATTCTCTCAACTCTCGTTTACAAGGGCATCCGGATATGAAAGCGTTACCTTCAATTGACATGTCGACTGGATCGCTAGGACAAGGAATTTCTGCTGCAGTCGGTATGGCGTTAGGTGCCAAATTATCGGGCTTAGACTTTAGAACATATTGCATGTTAGGGGATGGAGAGTCACAGGAAGGACAGGTGTGGGAAGCTGCATTTATTGCGAACAAATATAAGCTCGATAACTTTGTCGTGATTTTAGATAAGAACCGATTACAACAGTTCGGTTGGCAAGTGGATTCTGATTCGATGGAAGAACCAAGTGCGAACGATCAAGAAAAATGGATGGCATTTGGATGGAATACTATTACAATTGATGGTCACAACTTCGAAGACATTGACGCAGCTTTCACAACTGCGACTGCTACAAAAAACAAACCGACGATTATCATTGCCAATACGATTAAAGGAAAAGGAGTTAGTTTCATGGAGAATCACTATTTATGGCATTCAAAAGTTCCTACAGAAAATGAATTAATTATTGCATTAGAGGAATTGGCGGTGGGTTCTTTATGAATCAAACAATTAAATTAGATTCTATGCGCAACGTATTTGGCCAGACTCTTGCTGAACTAGCTGTAACGAACCCTTCCATTTATGTATTGGATGGTGATTTGGCTAATTCAACAAAAATTGATCTTGTAGCAAAAAAAGCTCCCGATAAATTTCTACAGATGGGAATTGCAGAACAAAATATGGTTAGCGTGGCTGCTGGATTAGCCACCGTCGGGCTCCAACCGTGGGTCGTCACCTTTGCAGCATTTCTATCAAAAAGAGCGCTTGACCAAGTCCAAGTTCAAATTTCTCAAACCAATTTAAATGTTAAACTTATTGGCGCCTATAGTGGACTCTTGACCGGTTTAACCGGCAAGTCTCATCAAGCACTGGAAGATATTGCAATCTTCCGGTCGTTAGCGAATATGACAATCCTTTCACCTGCAGACTCCATTGAAACGGAAGCGGTTATACGGTGGGCTTCCTCTTACGAGGGACCCGTTTACGTACGACTTGCACGAGACGAATATCCTGTCCTATTTGATGAAAACTATACGTTTGAATTTAACAAAGGCGTCCTTTTAAAAGAAGGATTTGACGTATTAATCGTCTCCACAGGGACGGGAACAGGTAGAGCTTTGGAAGCTGTTAAATTATTAGCTAGGGAGAACATTTCAGCAACTCTTCTGCATTTCCATACATTAAAACCGATTGATCAAGATATGCTACTAAAATATGCCAAAACTACAAATGCCATAGTAACTGTCGAAGAGCACAGCATTTATGGTGGGCTAGGAAGTATCGTGAGTGAAATTACAAGTCAGCATTATCCTGTACCTATTCGTTTTATTGGAGTAAAAGATGTAAATGCTGAATCTGCTAGTAACGAAGACTTACTTACAAAGTATGAACTGACTGCTACTGATATAGTGAAGGCTGCAAAAGAAGTAGTGAAGATGAAATAAAACAGAAAAACGAAAAGAGTTTGGAAACCTACCTAACTCTTTTCGTTTTTTAGTTGATAGATATTTAGCAACGTACTTTTATAATCTGACATAAATTTTTCTTGATCCACCATTTTCCAATCATAAAACCCCTCACCCGTCTTCATTCCTAAATTCCCTTGCTCAACTTTCTCTTTAAGCAGTTTCGAAGGTGTGTGTGAGTTATTTAAGCTACTATATAAATAGGTAGCGATGTTTAAATGTGTATCTAGACCATTAATATCCCTTTGTTTTAATGGGCCAGCTATTACTAATCGTGGAGCTAAAGCGAATTCAACTAGCTTATCAACATCTTCAGCTGAAGCGATTCCTTCTGCTACGATTGAAATGGCTTCTCGAGCCATCGCATGTTGTAATCGATTTCCTATAAAACCAGGCATATCTTTTGAAATCGTTATAGGGACTTTATCTATTGATTCAATCAAAACACGAACGTCATCTAATGTCGATTGTGAGGTAAATTGTGTGCAGATAATCTCAACTATTGGATTTACATCTGCAGGTGTAAAAAAATGAAGACCCAGGAACCTCGATTTGAATTGTAATGATTCAGCAAGCTCACTTATAGGAATACCTGATGTATTTGACAAAATGATGGTGTCCGAGGAAAAATTTTTCTCGACCTCTGTTAATACCCTTTTCTTTAAGTCACTCATTTCTGGAACGCATTCAATTACAATCGTTGTCTCCATGTCTTTAACCAAAGCACTCTGAATGGTTACTTGTCTTGAGTCGATCTGTTCACTATATGCACCGTGTAAAACCTCTCTTATTTTGGAATCCGGTTCAATCAAACGAATAGTATAAGCTTTTTCTACTAATAGGTTTGTGATTCCTCTCCCCATCGTCCCGCCACCAATGACAGTAATTTTCGTCATTTGTTCACCCCTCAATCTCAAAAGCACGCACATAGATTTTTTTAATATCTTGTTGAGTAGCATGACGTGGATTAAACGGGTAAGTACCTTTATCGTCGATTGCGTCAGCAACCAATTGATTCAGTTTTTCCTCCGTTACGTCAATTTCCAAGTAGTTGAAGCTAGAAGGAATAGTTAAATTTTCATTGAGTTCTTTACTAATGGTTATTAACTTTCTAGAGGCTTCTCTGTCACTTTTTAAATAGAGAGTAGGATCAAAAATTCTTGCTATCTCCGCAAACTTTTTCGTGTTGGCTAGTAAATTAAACTCAATAATATAGGGGAGCAAAATCGCATTGGCTAGACCATGCGGTACATTAAAATGAGCTGACAATGGATGAGAACATGAGTGAACTATTCCCAGTTTCCCGTTATTAAAAGCAAAGCCTGCAAGAACACTTGCTAAATATACTTCAGCTCTTGCTTCAACATTTTTTGAACTTGCAAAGCTTTTTTCTAAAGAATTGTTTAATAGTCGAATCGCCTGAAGTGAGAACGCTTCAGAAATTGGATTTGCTGCGTTTGAGACATAGGATTCTATTGCATGCACGAGCGCGTCCATTCCAGTTGCCGCAACAATATGAGAAGGTAAAGATAAGGTGAAGAGCGGATCTAAAATAATATATTTTGGAACAATAAACTGAGAATACACGATATATTTTCTGTTAGCTTCTTTATCACTAATAACAGCACTTGCAGTCACTTCAGCACCTGTACCAGCAGTCGTCGGAATAATAATGAGTGGCACCGATTGTTTGTTTAGTTCCTTTTTCCCTCTTCGATAATCTAAGATATCTCCTTCATTATTGACAATAGCGCCAACACATTTCGCAAAATCAATGACGCTGCCACCTCCTATAGCTAAAATAGATGTACATCCATGATGTAGAAACTCACTCTTGCCTTTCATGACCGTTTCAGACGAAGGGTTCGCTTCCACTTGCGAAAATACTGCATACTCTACATTATTTGCATCTAATATAGCTGTTACTTTTTTTACCAACCCACTATCTAAAAGTCCTTGATCTGTGGCCACAAATACTTTCCGTGACTGGAGTTCATTCAAAATTTCTACAATCTTTGTTTCATGAATGTGAAATCCATAGTGAAGTTGAGATGAAAAATAACTATCAAATTTTAGTGTTTCTAACATGTACATAGCCTCGATTCTCTAGTAATTGTTTTCTGCGCTCACATTTTCAATTGCGACCGAAATCCCTTGTCCGACACCAATGCACATCGTGGCGAGGCCTAATTTATGATTCCCTCGAATTAATGAATAAATAAGTGTCGTTAAAATTCTTGCTCCCTTGCACCTAGAGGATGTCCAAGTGCGATTGCTCCTCCGTTGATTTTCACCCGAGTCGGGTCTACCTTTAATTCTTTGATACAAGCTAGCGCTTGAGCAGCAAACGCTTCATTTAGTTCGACTAAATCAAAATCATTTATTGCTAGCCCTGTTTTTTGCATTAATTTTCTGGTTGAACTGACAGGTCCTATCCCCATAATGGAAGGCTCAACTCCCATTGTAGAGGCGTACACATATTTAGCTAAAGGCTTTAATCCTAGTTGCTTCACCTTCTCCCGACTGACAAGTAATAATATGGCAGCTCCATCATTAATGCCAGTTGCATTACCTGCTGTGACGGTTCCACCTTCGTACACAGGCTTTAAACTTGAGAGCTTTTCTTTTGTTGTATGCGACCTGACATATTCATCTTTACAAAATTTTTTGTTCTACACTTTTCTTTGATTTCACCTCAATCGGGACAATTTCATCTTGAAACGTATTATTCGCGAGTGCTTCAGAAGCTTTTATTTGGCTCGCTAGAGAAAATTCATCTTGTTCCTCTCGCGAAATTCCGTATTTTATTGCCACGTTTTCTGCCGTTTCAATCATTGTCTCTGTACCATACATCTCTTTGAGACGCGGATTTTCAAACCGCCAACCGATTGTCGTGTCAAATAGCTTTCTATTTGACCTCATAAATTCCACTTCCGGTTTTGCCATGACATACGGTGCACGTGTCATACTTTCTACCCCGCCCGCAATAATCATATCCGCTTCACCTGATAGAATAGCTCTTGCCCCTTGCATGACAGCATCTAAGCCAGAGCCGCAAAGTCGGTTTGTTGTCGAACCGCTTATTTCTGATGGCAATCCTGAAAGTAATAGTGCCATCCTCGCGACGTTACGATTTTCTTCACCAGCACCATTTGCATTGCCGAAGATGACATCGTCTATTTCTTGAAAAGGTAGTAGTGGATTTCTTTGAAGTAAAGCTTTTATCACTTGAGCGGCGAGATCATCGGGTCGAACAGATTTTAAGCTTCCAGCGTATTTTGCAATTGGACTTCGGTTTGCATCAACTATATAGACCTCTCTCATTCGCCATTCTCCTTTACTTCAATGATTTCAACATTGCTTGGAATAGCAAAATATGCTTCCGTATGGTTCACTATCTCTTCAATTGTGACGTCTGAATAGATTTTTGACAGTTCATATTGATTGTTTTTCCATCGAAAGATTGCTTTATCCGTAATTAAAACATCCACAATGCGATTTGACGTGATAGGGTATGAACATTCTTTTAAAAACTTGGACGTTCCGTCATTCGCTAAATGAGTTGTTGTGACGATTATTTTTTTTGCACCTGTCAATAAGTCCATCGCACCGCCTACGCCTAGTATACTTTTGCCTGGAATTGACCAATTGGCAATCTTACCAGATTGATCAATTTGTAACGCTCCTAATACTGCAATATCTATATGCCCTCCGCGAATCATGGCGAATGATGAGGAGCTGCCAAAATAAGAGGCACCAATCGATTCACCGACGGGTAACTTTCCTGCATTCACTCGTTCTACATCAATCGAATTTTCATCTAACTCAGCCACTCCGAGTAGCCCATTCTCCGTATGTATATAATAGGCATCATTAGGCAAATATCTCGGAATTAGTGTTGGTATTCCAATACCAAGATTGATCACACTACCTTCTAGAAGTTCAGAAACTGCAGCTTTGGCAATTCGTTCTTTACTATTCACTGACTGTCACCTCCATAATTACGTAACGAGATTGTGCTCGGCACGATATAATCGATGTAAAGGTGCGGCGTAACAATTTCTTCTGGGTTTATCTCTCCCACCTCAACAATCTCGTCTGCTTCCACTATGACAATTTTTGCTGCGGTAGCCATATCTGAATTGAAGTTTTGAGCTGTTTTATAATAGACTAAGTTACCTAGACGATCTGCTTTCCGAGCTTTTATTAAAGCGATATCTGCTTTCAAAGCTTTTTGAAAAAGAAATGTTTCTCCATCAATAATTCTCTTTTCAATCCCATTACTTATTTCAGTATCCACTCCTACTTTTATGTAAAACCCGCCAATTCCAGCTCCACCAGCTCGAATGGCTTCTGCAAAAGTACCTTGAGGCAACAACTGTACATTGATTTTGTTGTCATTGTGTAGTTTGACTACATCACTATTGCTAGTGAAATAGGATCCGATTATTTTTTTGACTTTTTGTTGAAGTAATAGATTTCCTAACCCTTTGTTTTTTTCGCCCATATTGTTACTAAAAATAGTGAGACCACTCACTTCATGGTGACATAATGCTTCTATTAGTGTTAAAGGGCTCCCTATTAAACCAAAGCCACCTACCATGACAGACATACCCGGCTCGATTTTCCGGATTACATCTTCTACTTTAGCAAGCTTATCTTTCACTTTATTACACCTCACTTTGCGTAATGTGTACGTATATAGTACAATGTATTATAATTCGTACATATAAACTATTACATGTTGGAGGATTACTGTCAATGGAATATTCAGAAATTAAAGAAAGTGACTTTGTTAAATCGTTAGAGAAGGGGTTACTTGTCATAACTGCATTTTCAAATGAACATACGAAGCTTTCTATATCTGGAACGGCTAAATTAACTGGATTAAGTCGCCCAGCTGCTCGAAGAATATTATTAACTCTTTCGCATTTAGGTTATCTCAAACAAAGTGAGCAAAACACGTTTTCATTAACGCCTAAAATTTTGTCGCTCGGCTATGCTTACCTACAGTCGAATATTTGGTCAAGTTTGACTCCATTTTTAGAAAATCTTTCTGAGCGACTACATGAGTCTACTTCTGTTTCGATACTAGATGGAGATGAGATTGTTTATGTTGCTCGAGTGGCTGTAAAAAAGATTATGAATGTGTCTATTAATGTAGGTTCTCGGTTACCGGCTTCTGCTACTTCTATGGGACAGGTCATGTTAGCTTATTCTAGAGAAGAGGTTGTTAATGATTATCTTAATCGCGTGAAATTAATGCCTTTTACTGAACGCACATTAGTTAGTTCTGAGAGTCTTTTGACCAGGTTGAATAAGATTTCAGAGAAGGGGTATAATTTGGTAGATCAAGAGTTAGAAATTGGATTAACGTCGATTGCTGTTCCTATTTTCAATAGTAGGAGAGAGATTTTTGCTGCATTGAATGTGTCACTGCGGTCATCGTTGATGAATCAGAATGATTTAGATTTACATGAGACGTATATTGCTCCGTTACAAGAGACGGCGTTGATGATGACTAATCAGATTAAGTATTTTCAGTAAAAAAATCTAGCCTAGTGAGGCAGGATTTCAAACACTCCTTACTTAAAACTAGACGCTTTCCGAAGGGAAAAACAACTAAAAAACGCTAAAAAGAACGTTCGTAAAGGTGGCAAGACACTTTACGAACGTTCGTTTATTTTTATACGCTCTTACGAACACTATATAGAAGGAACAGCATCAAAACATGTCATTAAGGACCACGGTGGCACTTATTGTGATTTTGCAAAGGAGGTCCGACCATGGAGATTTGTTCGAATTGGAATCGTACTCTTACTTTCTATGTTCCAAAACTCGTCCTTTTCTGAACACAGCACGGCTGGTTAAAAATGATATCATTTTGATTCTATCATGCGCAACAAAACCCTGCCCATTAATCTATGTTCATTAACCGCGTAATACTAGTCTTATGTTACAATGAATTTAGGATTATAGTGGAAATGAGGAATGACTGTGTTAATTGGATATGCTCGTGTGTCAACTGGTTTACAAAACTTAGATTTGCAAACAGATGCACTTACACAATATGGATGTGTGAAAATTTTTCACGATAAGATGAGTGGGTCAAAAAAACAAAGACCTGGTTTAGAAGAAGCCCTTCAGTATGCTCGTCAGGGAGATACTATTGTTGTATGGAGATTAGATCGTCTGGGGAGAAACATGCAAGACTTGATTGACTTAGTCAATAACTTGAATGATCAAAGCGTTGGGTTTCACAGTCTTCAAGAGAATCTGACGATGGACCGCAGCAACACTACCGGGCAACTGATGTTTCATCTCTTTGCTGCATTTGCAGAGTTTGAACGAAATCTTATTCAGGAACGTTCAGCTGCAGGACGTGTGGCAGCGAAAGCACGGGGGCGTCTAGGTGGACGTCCTGAGAAATACGGGGATAAAGATATTGAAATGATGAAAGCTCTTATTGATGGAGGCACACCAATCAAAGATGTGGCAGAAAGATGGGGCGTTTCTCGAACAACCATCTACCGCTATTTGGAACGTAATTGATTCCTTCTATACAGCGTTATACACTATTCAAAATAGCTTCTGACAAAGTTTCTAATAATGGTTTACAACAATGAGGATACATTATTATCATATAAAGATTTAATGAGTGCAGAAGAATACAATGAATTAGTAGAAAAAAAATATACTTACCCTTACAGATATTTTTGCTTTGAAATGCACGTATTAAATGGTGAGAAGAATCTCTCATTTATAGAGAGATTCTTCTCTGTTTAAAGCTCCACAGAGCTCATATTTAGTCAATATAGACATATATTTATTACGGAAACTATTGACAGATTATATTGTAGGGAATAAAAGAATAGTGGGAATGTCGCTTATTAGGAGGATAATTTGATGTCAAAAATGATTGATTTTGGTCTTGGCTTGCCAGAAGGCTTTAGTAAACATTTGAACTGGTGTTTTGAACTATTAACAACTGATATTTACGCGTCACCGGGCTATATAGAAAGACCACTGAACATCTTTTTTAGTGATGACAATTACACTTTGGTGAAGGCTAAGGGAATAGAACGCGTAACCTACCGGGAGCTGGGAAATTATGAATTGGTTGATGCAATTTATAGTAAAGGTGATGCTTTACACAGTTTCTTTTTAGCCGAGAATGTTTTTATCAATAAGTTTGGAATTAAAATTAAACTCATTGCTTTGCTATATGAAGAACGAGCTAATATTCATATTTGGAACCCTGCTTTTGAAGAACTTTTTTTGCCACTGATACTAGATGATTTGGCTAATGGCAAAGATTCACATTGGAGAAGCCTTCGGGAAATTCAGCAGATGCGCTCTTCTGACCTCGATGTTTATAATATTGTTCTGAAAAACCAAGTTGATTATGAAATTGAAGAGACTTATAGTCCTTACAGTCCTTATCTCTCTACCGTAGTTTACTACACATTGTTGAAGCACATATTCTTGATAGAGGACGAGAAATTCCCAACAATTCCCGGATCTGATAGAACACTTAAATCATATAAAAAATTGTTCGATGACCACCTCCATAATCGAGTAGATATGGATAAATGGAGGCAAAAATATCACCTGAAGAACCCAATGGTATGAGAACACACTTTAGTTAAGTGTCGTCCATTTCCCAGTTTCTCTAAGGGCATCACGCTTTTTCGTGATAATGTAGTCAATGGCAACATAATTGGACATTTTGACCCTTCTTCACAAAATTCCAGGAGCAGCACTGGGCATACGACAATTGTGAAAGAACTGGTTTGGAGTATAAAAAAGTCAATATAGCTTTACCTATATAATAGAAGGAACTCATTAAGACATATTAGATTCCAAATGATTGAGATACAATAGGTAACATTTTTAGTATTGTTCCCTTTTGATTTGGGAACAATTCTAAAAACATGCTGAGTTATAGAATACTCAAAAATTCTTTACAATTACCGAAACCTACATGGGAAATCACATAATACCCACCCACCTGCTTTTTCCATTAGTCAGAAACAGTAGCATAAAGGTATATGGCATGGCCTTTGCAAGATGATACGGTTTTGGCCGACCAAAGATTACGATTATTGAGAAATTATTAAGAAACTGAGACTAGCCTACTTTTATTTCCCTAATTTGCCCTCTTATATAAAAAAACAACAAGCTATGCTCACTCAGCTTGTTGAAGAAGGAGTTGATATCTTTTAATATCACCTTGAATATAAGGTGAGGGATTTTTAGGATGTTCATAATACCTTCCATATCTTTTGGAATATATACGTTTTATGGAAGTTGAAATGAGGTATACATATTCTCTTGCTCTTGTAAGAGCTATATAATGTAGGTTTACATCCTCTTGCTCTTTTATAGCGTTTCCAGTAGATAAATAGTTTGGAAATATGTCCTCATATAAATCCACATGAAGCACAATATCAAATTCCAGACCTTTTGACCCGTGTATTGTTAATAATTGTATTTCATCATTCTTAACAGGTCTAAAATTTTCAAATAGTATGGAGTTATCAACTAATTGTTTAATTGCTTCCTTTGTGAATTTATTTAATTCGTACTCAGGATAAATGCTACGAATAATTTGATTTACAATATTAATAACAGAGTCTACCCTTTTACATTCCTTTCTTTCGTCTTGACATGCATCCTTAAATTTACTAATTAACTTTTTAACAGAACTTATATTTTCTCGAACTCCTCGTATACGTGTATCAAAATAGTACTCGACAAAATCCTTTGTCGTATGTTCCTTGGGATTAAATGTTAAAGTTAACAACTGTCTCAGCAGATTTCCACCTATACTCCTATCATCGTCTAATAATAATTTATATTTTATTCGGTGAGGAACTTTTAATAACTCTGAAATCATTTCCAAAGATTCATTTGTCCTTGCTAACACTGCAATTTCTAGTGACTTTTTAAAACCCGTTCTTTCAATGATTTTATTTAAAGATACATTTATCCATTCTCCTATTACGGACTGCGTACCCTCCAAAGAAACTCTTATAATTCTGCTATTTCCTTCTGGAATAAGACAAATTTCTTCCTCGTTTTGTATCTTTAAAAATAACTCTGCATACGCTTGGATATAAGGATGGCATCGGTGATTAATATTCATATCAAACCTTTGAAAGGACTCCATAGATATTAACGCTTCCATATACTCCGGACTTCCAGATTTAAAAGAATAAATGGATTGATTAAAATCACCTACTGCCCAACTGTTTATCCCCAGCTCTGAAAATCGTTTAAATAAGCTGTATTGCAAAAACCCTGAATCTTGAAATTCGTCAATAAGCACATAACGGTATTTAGCCTTTAAGTAGTTCGAACACGTTTTAGAACTCATAATTATTAAATTGGCAATTTCATTAATTAAGTGCAAGTCAAACCCCCCCCCTAAAAAACGTTCTTTTAAGTAGACTCTATAAGATAGATCCAACTCATTGTAAGGGGAAATATTTTGATCATATATTTGCTGCAGCGTATGCTCAGAGTACTTTTCTATTATTGTTAGAATTGCTTTTTTAATAGATTTTATTAGTTCTAACTGTGAAGGAATTTGAGTGTTTTCAACTAGAACTTGTACAGAAGGTGTCCCCATAATTCTTTTACCAAAAGGTAACACAATTTCAGCTATGCAAAAACTATCGATTGTACCAAAAAATGATTGTTTTGTTCCATTACATAGTAGTTTAGCTCTTCTTTCTAATTCCTTACTTGCCTTGTTAGTATAAGAAATGGCAGCCACTCCTTGATAATTTCTGCATTTCCCCATTATATCTTGTACCTTCTTAGCTAAAGTCCATGTTTTCCCACTCCCAGGTCCAGCAACAATTACAGCATTTCCATTCCATGCAAGAATATTTTTTTGTTGATCAGTAGGTTCAAACTCCAACATAATGACCAACCCTCATTTGTTGTACAATAGTTTGACATGTATATAGTGGTTCTGCTAATGGATCATTCTTTAAAGAGTTTAAACACTCCCTATTAGTTTCTAAAAAATGATACATAAATGTGGATTTTTTACTTTTCATGGCAGCTATCATATCATCAATGATTAATATCTCTTCTTCCTCTGAATCAGGTATAAAGAACTTATTAATGGCTTCTTGTACAATTGTATTTGAATAATAAATATCCTCTTCTAATCCTACCTTCGCTAAAAACAAACCGTAATTACTGAGTGATTGATAAAATATAGAGTATATCTCGTTCCTATGCGTATCACAAGCTGATGAATTCTCTGTTAGACTATCCTTATGTTCTAAAATTAATTTAGCAATATCCTCAAATTGTTCACCAACTGGCACTTTACCTAGACATTTTGTAGAATAAATTTTATTAAGCCTTTTAACTCCCATTAAATAATACGCTTCTTTTAAAACTTGCTTTGGTCTGTTGTATTTTTGATAGTCATTGTCTGTTCTCATTACCCATGAAATGCCTAAAGCATTTAATAAATCAATATATCTTGTAAACCCAACACCTTCTACAGATAAAATACTGATGTTAAGCTTATCCATATCAACATCTAACTGATGGGCTAAGTTTTTATAAAATACGATTTCGGAAGTTCCTTCTACCAAAAGTACACAATCACTAAAGTATACTTCTGCAATAAGTGGATTTAAACGAAACTCCATGCCTCTAATTAGCTCACCCAATTCTTCAGATACACCATTTAGATTACAAATTGTACCTGGACCTCTTTGTTTGGTATGTAACCTTATAATGGAGCTAGGATTAAATTCGCTCGCGATATATGGGGAATGTGAAGTTAAAATGACCTGAGCTGGTAATACAGAGATTAAATATTCCGCCAATTTTCTTTGTTGATGTGGATGAAGATGCGATTCAGGTTCTTCAATACAGAAAATAGAAACTTCATTCGGCTGACCGTTTTGAATGGAAATTTGATTTAAAGCAGACCATAGGGCAATAAAAGTTTGATTCTTTCTTCCTTCTCCCCCTAATTGAATAGTGTGTTCTCCGATACTAGATAAGAGACTGACCTTGCGGAATAAATCATCGTTAGAAGGTAAGTCGACCCCTAACTTTAATGTCTGTTCTTGATGATGCTCAGACAAATCTCTTAACTGTGTGTTAAGACTTTCTCCAGCCTTTCTAATAAATGATAATGTATTCAATTCATTTTCAATAGTTTTTATTCGAGTACTTAATTCTTCAAACCTTTGATTATCGGACATTTCTTCTTCATCTGTTCTTGCATCTTGTAAATGCTCAATAAGCTTATTTTTTTGGGTTTTTAAGTACTGATCAATTTGGCGAGTAGCGCTCACATATCTCATATTTAATGCTCTTAAATAAAACCGACTCGATACTAGCTGAATCTCTTCTATGGATGCCCCCACATATAGTTTATAGTCCTTTGTTCCGCCTATTTTACTCCTTGTAGCAACATACCGAATGTAAACCTCGTTGGTATCACTAATAAGCTCTTTAAAACTTGACAAAATACACTCTTCAACTGCTTCAACAAAGTTCAGTGTTATGGAAAATTCATTTGCTCCTCCTGAATAAATACAAAAATCTTCATCCTGCGGTTGTAAATCTATTTCGGATAAAGATTTATCTAAAAGAAGTCGCAAAGCATACAAAACGTTAGTTTTACCTATATCATTCGCTCCAATAACCAATGTCTTCTCATCAATATGCAATTTGGTATCAATAAAATTTCTATAATTTTTCAATTCAATATATTTTAACTTCATGTATGTCCTTCTCCTCTTGAATTAAAGTTACTAAACTTCTATTTAATACCATTTTACCATTTATTAAGGCTATGGAACGGATATACATCTCGATTGGGATTAAATAGAATGACAATGTTTTAGTACGCCATGGTATAATTTACATAATTTAGAGTGTGATAACAGATTAATAACTACTGACTCCTCCCTTAATGGGTGTATTTGAAAATGTGAATTTGGAAGAACAATATGAATGGCAAACTTATCATGGAATGAAATTTCCTAATGTAACACAATGTTAAGGGAGGAGGGGATTCAATGAAGAGTTTAACTAAATCTATCAAGATGGCGGATAAAGCTCTTGAATGCATAATCAATAAAGGTTTGCTACAAAGCCCTAACTACAAGCAATTAACAACTAAGGATGTTGTTATTATCGCTTTCTTTGAAAATATGATTGGCCACGCTAAATCTTTAAAAATATTACTAGAAAACAATCACCATTCTTCTATAGATAGTATTGTTCGTACATTCTTCGAAAACTATGTTTACCTAAAATTCATCTTAGAAGAAGATTCCCAAAAGAGAGCTACAGCATATTTGTATAGTTTAAAAGTAGAAGACCATTTACTTTTTGATCAAATTACAAATGGAGATGAAGTAGGTAGAAGTTTAAGGAGCTACTTAGGCCTTACAACTGAGGAGCTAAAAAAAGACTTCTTAGATACAAAAAAAGTCTTTAATCTCGAAGAGGTTGAACAGATGTATCTAAAAGAGCTAGGTATGCAACGTCTCAATCAAAAGTGGTATAACTTATATACAGAAAAGCAATCTTTGAATAATTTTTCAAAGCTGTGCGAAAAGTTAGGATTAATAATAGAATATAAATTGATTTACTCCATCCTCTCTCTAGAAACACATGGAAAAGACGCTATGCAAAAGCTAGAGATAGAACCTAATTTCTTTTCAATTAAAAATCCGAATTCTAAAAATCCAGTTCTATGTCTTAATCTTACTACCTCTTTACTTGAAAAAATGACACGCGAACTATACATTACATTCGAAATGAAAGATCATTTAAAAAACCACGACCTTTTACTTTCCTTAAATAAACACATTAATTATAAAACTAAAAGCTTTTTCCAAAAAGTTGAAAATCAATTGTAAAATGAACCCCCCTAAAATGACACCTTGCAATTCCTTACAAAAATGTATTATTTCAGGGTTCACCTCTAGTGAACCTCAGAAATTTTGCTGAACATTATTATTCTTTTGGGATTGATCTAAAAGAAAGAAGCTATGTTACTACTCTTCGATAAACTACCTTGCCTCATCTCCTCATATTCATAAGTTCACAACTAATTTTGAGATGTGAAGTAATGCTCTTCTAAGTAGCGGAAAGGATGGTTATCGCTACTTTGAAACTATTTTTCAGCTTTTGAATACAACCATCAAAATGAGCCACTTCGGCTATCAAGAGAGCCACTACCTGACGGCAGTGGCATGAGACTGCATCTTTTGTTTAACATACTTTCCTAATTTCTCATCGCAACAATAAACATAACAACCCTTCATCCCCCTGGTCATCAAGGTCTTATACGTATTCCTCACCAGCTGATCTAGTTGATCGATTTCATATTTTTTCTTAGGTTTCGCTGGTCTTGCACCTTTGTCTTTAAAATGCTCTCGCTTTACTTCAATTGAATTTGTTTCTGGATTGAAAGATAAATCGGAACCGATTATAACCCCAACGTATTCCATTTCAAGACCTTGTACGGTGTGAATGCACCCAATTTGAAGCGAGCATTCTGGATGGATTGCCCAGTCGATACGATTCGGATCATTCCAAGGCATAGCAAAGCCATGTTCTTCAATGACTACGTCTTTTGATAATTGTCCATTTACAG
>JGI24024J18818_10000094_pt1 | contig 25942 bp, 18 predicted proteins | sample Cruoilmetagenom2_FD_18818 | JGI IMG/M metagenome (IMG submission 18818) | reverse complement strand
GTTATCGCCGCCGTCAGGGTCGTCTTGCCGTGATCTATATGCCCTATCGTGCCCACATTAACATGCGGCTTGGTCCTCTCAAACTTTTGCTTCGCCATCTTTATTTCCTCCCTCTAAAACGGGTTAGCGATGAACACCTTTTTATTTCTTCCAACCCCATGGGGTTATTTCTTTCCATTATGGACACTGAACCCAAATGATTCCAAAATCTTACCATCTGTAATGCGCAAACGCCTTGTTCGCATCGGCCATCTTATGGGTGTCTTCTCGTTTCTTTACGGAAGCACCACGCTTATTGGCCGCATCCAAAAGCTCCGCTGCCAGTTTATCAACCATTCCCTTTTCAGATCTTTTACGAGCAAAACTGATAATCCAGCGAATCCCCAGAGCCGTTTTCCGCGACGGTCGAATTTCTGTTGGAACCTGATAGGTTGATCCTCCGACTCGGCGCGATTTAACCTCGATCATCGGCTTTACATTTTCAAGCGCCTGCTCAAAAATCTTCAAGGGAGACTCTTTGGCCTTTTGCTCGATGATATCGAATGCATCGTACAGAATTGACTCGGCCGTACTCTTTTTCCCGTCACTCATAATACATTTTATGAATCTTGATACCAGCTTGTTGTTATACTTGGAATCCGGTACAATGATTCGTTCGGGAACTTCTCTTCTTCTCGGCATAGATTACACCATCGTTGCTATTTTGTTGTTTATCTTCCTGCTCCAAGATCCAGGCACCCTGTATCGTGGATTATGGTTCATTGTTCTACTTGGGTTTTTTTGAGCCGTATTTTGATCTGCCCTGTTTCCGATCCTCAACCCCTAAGGTATCAAGTGTGCCTCTGACGATATGGTACCTGACACCCGGCAGGTCCTTAACACGTCCGCCACGAACTAGAACAACCGAGTGCTCTTGGAGATTATGGCCGATACCGGGTATATATGCGGTCACCTCCACCCCGGTGGTCAACCTGACCCTGGCAACTTTCCGCAAGGCAGAATTGGGCTTCTTGGGCGTGGAAGTGTATACACGCGTACAGACGCCTCTTTTTTGAGGCGCCCCTTTGAGTGCCGGAGTTCTGGTCTTCTTCTTTATTCGCTTTCTACCTTTTCTTACCAGTTGATTAATTGTCGGCATTTTTCAATCAGATCCTTTTGTTTTTATAAGCAAGATTCTAACGTTGGCAAAATTACAAACATTAAAGATTATAGCTTAACTTGTCAAGCTTTTTATAGGGTATAAATGATATTATTTGTCCCAATTAATACCAGGCGGATCACCGTTTAAAGGAACCGTTCAAAACAACAGCACCACGGCATACGACTAGCTCGTTACAATCTCCACATCTCTATATATGGAAAGTCCGGTACCGGCAGGAATGATCCTTCCCATAATGACGTTTTCTTTGAGACCTTGTAATTGATCCACTTTTCCGGCAATGCTGGCGTCGGTAAGAACTTTTGTCGTCTCCTGAAACGAGGCGGCTGAGATAAAACTTTCAGTGGAAAGTGACGCTTTGGTGATCCCCAGAATCAGCGGTTCTGCAACAGCGGGTTTCTTTCCATTTTCGACGATTGAACGGTTAACGGCCTCAAAGATTTTCCGGTCGACCTGTTCTTCAATAATGAATTCGGTATCTCCGGCATCGAGAACCTTAACCCGCTGCATCATCTGTCGCACAATGACCTCGATGTGCTTGTCATTAATCCGGACACCTTGCAAACGATAAACTTCCTGAACCTCATCCACGAGATATCGTGCCAGTGCAATTTCACCCTTAATATTCAATATATCCTGGGGGATCGCGGACCCACTGATCAGCGCCTCACCCGCCCGGATATAGTCCCCTTCATATACGCTTATATGCTTGCCCCTTGCGATCAAATATTCTTTCTTTTCACCAACGTCATCTATGGGGGTAACGGTAATTCTCTGTTTTCCTTTTTTGGTTGCCTTCGCTATTGAAACATACCCGTCAATCTGGCTCAAGACAGCGGTTTCTTTCGGCTTTCGAACTTCAAAAAGTTCAGCCACCCTTGGGAGGCCACCGGTAATATCTTTAGTCTTGGTGGTGGCTCGGGGCAGCTTCGCTATAACATCTCCAGCGTTAACATCATCCCCTTCTTCAACGAGCAAAATGGCATTTAATGGCAGTAAATAGCGTGCCTTGCCGGATGATTCCGTAAGGTTAGCGGTTTTTCCATCTTTGTCCTTGATTGAAATCCTCGGACGTTCCTCACCACTTTTAGATTCGATGATCGTTCGACTCGATTTTCCGGTGACAGGATCGACTTTCTCCTGCATGGTTTTACCGTGGCTGATATCGCCGAATTTAACCGTTCCATCGACTTCCGTTATAATCGGCGTTGCAAAAGGATCCCACGTTACGAGAAGGTCTCCGGATTTGACACGAACACCGTCTTTGACCTCGATGAGAGCGCCGTAAATGACCGGGAAACGCTCTCTTTCGCGCCCGGAATCTCCGACGATGGCAATTTCACCCCCCCTGCGGTTCATCACAACAAATCGATTCTCTGTTTTTTCCACCACATTGAGATTAATAAACTTAATCTTCCCGTCCGTCCTGGCTCTGATATCCGCCTGTTCGACTCTTCGGCTTGCCGTTCCACCGATGTGGAAGGTGCGCATGGTCAACTGGGTCCCGGGCTCTCCGATGGACTGGGCCGCAAGAATTCCTACGGCCTGACCGATTTCGATTTTGTTGCCGTGTGCGAGGTCTCGACCGTAGCACTGGGCACACACCCCTTTCGGACTCTTGCATGTCAGTACAGACCTTATTTTCACCCGAGTGAGCCCGACTTCTTCAATGGCTTTTGCAGCGTCTTCGTCCAGATCTCCCCCGGCTTTGACCATCACTTCATCTGTAAACGGATCGACGATGTCCTCTACGGCAACCCGCCCTAAAATTCTTTCTTTCAGGCGCTGAATAACTTCTCCACCTTCCATGAGAGACTCCACCTCGACACCCAGCATCGTCCCGCAATCTTCATCCCTAATAATGCAGTCTTGAGCAACGTCGGCGAGCCTCCGGGTAAGATATCCGGAGTTGGCGGTCTTTAGGGCCGTATCGGCAAGACCCTTTCTGGCACCGTGGGTGGAAATGAAATATTGAAGCACGGAAAGGCCTTCCCTGAAATTGGCGCTAATGGGCGTTTCAATGATTTCGCCCGACGGTTTTGCCATAAGACCGCGCATCCCTGCAAGCTGACGCATCTGATCTTTACTCCCCCTGGCACCGGAATCCGCCATCATATATATGGGGTTGAAGCTTTCTTCCACAAGGGGATTTCCCGCCTCGTCCAGGACAGGCTTACCATCGCTGTCGGTGACAGGGGCCACACGCAAGGCTTTCATCATTTCATCCGCCACATCGTCGGTTGCCTTTGCCCAAATATCGATGACCTTATTATATTTTTCACCTTGAGTGATAAGCCCCTCGGTATATTGTCCGCCGATCTTTTCAGCCTGCTTTTCGGCGTTTTTTAAAATATCCCATTTGGTCGACGGTATGATCATGGCATCGATGGAAATGGATAGGCCGCCTTCGGTCGAGTACTGGTACCCGATGTTTTTTAACCGGTCGGAGAGGATGACCGTTGCCTTTGGGCCCAGGTTTCGGTATGCATAATCCACCAGTTCAGTCAACGTCCTTTTATCTCTGATATTGTTGATCATAGAAAACGGTATCTCAGGTCGCTTGTCGATCACCTGGAAAATGTGGTGGGCTTCATCGGCAAAAACAATGTCGCTGATATCTCCTTCTCCAAGGGCAAAAATTTGGTCCGCATTCTCGTCTGAAACACTGAATATACGCTTGAACTCGTCCTTTCTGCACAGACCGATGAGGCCTTCATTATCCCGGTCAAGCCCCTTGGAATATTGAGCGACCATTTCGATAAAATCGGCACCCGACTGTATATTTTTAAAAACAGCCTTAGCCTTGTCTTCCTTGAGAACCTCGATATGGCGGAGCATCATGATGTTATCTTTGGGAATGATTTCCCATAAAAGGATGCGTCCTACCGTCGTATCAAACCTTTCTCCGTCTATACGAACCGTAATTTTTGCATGAAGCTCCACGGCTTTGGCATCGTATGCACATCGGACCTCTTCAGGATTTGCAAATATTTTTCCTTCGCCTTCTGCCCCGGTTACCCCTCGGGTCATGTAATAGATGCCGAGGACAATATCCTGACTGGGCACAATGATCGGACTGCCATTTGCCGGAGAAAGGATGTTGTTGCTCGACAGCATCAAGGCCCTGGCCTCAATCTGAGCTTCTACGGAAAGCGGTATATGAACCGCCATCTGGTCACCGTCGAAGTCTGCATTAAACGCCGTACAAACCAATGGATGGAGCTGAATGGCCTTGCCCTCAATGAGAATCGGCTCGAATGCTTGAATGCCCAGCCTGTGAAGTGTGGGCGCACGGTTTAAAAGAACTGGATACTCTTTTACAACCTCATCCAACGTGTCCCAGACCTCCGGAACTTCTCGTTCCACCATCTTCTTGGCGCTTTTTACCGTGGAAACAAGCCCCTTTTGTTCGAGACGATAATAAACGAACGGTTTGAACATCTCTAAGGCCATTTGCTTCGGCAAACCGCACTGGTGGAGCCTTAGATTCGGCCCGATGCTGATAACGGTACGACCGGAATAATCGACCCGCTTGCCCAATAGGTTTTGTCTGAAACGCCCCTGCTTGCCTTTCAAAGTATCGCTGAGGGACTTTAACGGCCGTTTATTGGTCCCCATAATCGCTCTGCCGTGCCGGCCGTTGTCAAAAAGAACGTCCATCGATTCCTGAAGCATCCGCTTCTCATTTCGGACAATGATGTCAGGCGCTTTTAATTCGATAAGGCGTTTTAAACGATTGTTCCGGTTAATGACCCTGCGATACAGATCATTGAGATCCGATGTGGCAAATCTTCCCCCCTCCAGCGGGACAAGGGGTCGCAAATCCGGCGGCAGGACAGGAATAACACTCATGACCATCCAGGTGGGATCGATTCCAGATCGTCTGAAGGCATCAATAATCCTGAGTCGTTTTGAGAGTTTCTGACGTTTGGCAACAGATCCGGTGGAATTAATATCAGCCTTCAATTCCTTGTACAGTGTTTCAAGCTCGATCTTCTCCAACAGTGCCTTAATGGCTTCGGCACCGATCCCTGCTTCGAATTTCGTCCCGTAAATCTCGCGGGCTTCTCGATACTTCTCTTCCGATAGAAGTTGATAGGTCTTAAGATCTGTGTCTTTTGGATCTATGACAATGTAGCTGTCAAAGTAAATTACCTTTTCAAGGTTTTTTAGCGTCAGGTCGATCAGATTGCCGATCTTGCTCGGAAGGCTTCTCAAAAACCATATATGGGAACAGGGTGTGGCGAGCTCGATGTGTGCCATCCGCTCCCGCCGGACCTTGGACTGAATCACCTCCACGCCGCATTTCTCACAAATGACGCCCCGGTGTTTCATTCGCTTGTACTTGCCGCAGTTACACTCGTAATCCTTTGTCGGCCCGAAAATCTTGGCACAGAAAAGACCGTCTCGTTCAGGCTTAAACGTTCGATAATTGATGGTTTCGGGCTTTTTAATCTCTCCATGCGACCATTTTAAAATCTCTTCGGGTGATGCCAGAGCAATCTTAACACCTGAAAAAAGCTTTGGATCAGTCGGTTTGGTGAAGAAATCGTATAAAGTTTCCATTTTTTTTCCTGTTTTATGTTCCTTCGATTAGGGTTATGTCTAAACCCAAACTTTTCAATTCCTTTGTCAGCACCTTGAACGACTCGGGGAGGCCCGGGTCGAGTGTATTCTGACCTTTTACAATCTTTTCATACATGCGGGTTCTCCCCGCCATATCGTCGGATTTTACGGTTAAAAATTCTTGCAGCGCATGCGCCGCCCCATAAGCCTCCATGGCCCAGACTTCCATCTCACCCAGACGCTGGCCGCCGAACTGAGCTTTTCCGCCCAGGGGCTGCTGGGTCACCAGTGAATAAGGACCGATAGATCTGGCATGGATCTTGTCGTCCACCAGATGATGAAGCTTCAGCACATACATGGTCCCGACGGTGATTTTTTCTTTAAAAGGTTCGCCGGTTCGACCGTCATACAGTGTTGTCTGACCGGTCGAGCTCAGCCCCGCTTCGATGAGAAGAGACTTGATTTCAGATTCCTTGGCCCCATCAAAAACCGGTGTGGCCATGTAAACACCGTCTTGGTAGTGTTTGGCAAATTCCCACAATTCTTCATCGTCAAAGCCGTCGACCTTCTCCTGAGCAGATGGTTCTGAAAATATTCGTTTAAGTTTCTCTCGAAGGGCTTCAAGCTTTTGTTCATCCATCAGCTTGTTGAGTTGATCCCCAAGACCTTTGGCAGCCCATCCCAAATGAATCTCCAAAACCTGGCCGACATTCATTCGGGAAGGAACGCCCAGCGGATTCAGGACCATATCCACCGGTATGCCATTTTCAAAATAGGGCAGATCTTCCTGGGGAAGAATTCTCGATACGACACCTTTATTGCCGTGACGTCCAGCCATCTTGTCGCCCACGGACAGCTTTCGCTTCATGGCCACATAGACCTTAACCATTTTAATGACGCCCGGCGGAAGATCATCGCCTTTTTCATAACGGCTGACGTGTCGTTCAAAAGAATCTCTGCAAATCTCACACTGATTCCTGTATCGTTCCAGAATATCATGGACCTGTTCGGTCAGTTGCGGACTTTTTAGGACAATCCCTTCGAGCTGAGCCAGTGGCATTTTGGCCAGCGTGTCGGAATCTATCTGGCTTCCTTTCGAAATCAGAACTTTCTTGCCTTTTTTCAGGGATGAATAGCATTTCTGCCCCACGAGAATTTTTTCAAACTGCGTGCGGGCAACCTCTTTGATGACGCCGAGTTTTTCATCTCTTTCTTTTTCAAGGGCAACGATCTCGCTATCTTCAATGGATCGGGAACGGTCATCCTTTGCAACACCACGTCTTGAAAAAATCTTGGCATCAATGACAATCCCCTGAACACCGGGGGGTACGCGTAAAGACGTATCTTTCACATCTCCGGCTTTTTCACCGAAAATGGCCCGCAAAAGTTTTTCTTCAGGAGAAAGCTGTGTTTCACCTTTGGGAGTAATCTTTCCCACCAGGATATCTCCCGGACCGACTTCAGCACCCAATCGAATAATGCCGCTTTCATCAAGATCCTTTAGGGCTTCTTCTCCTACATTCGGAATGTCCCGGGTAATGTCTTCCTTGCCCAGTTTGGTGTCCCGGGCAAGAATTTCAAATTCTTCAATATGGACGGAAGTATAAACGCCCTCCCGATGAAGCCTTTCCCCCACCAGAATCGAATCCTCAAAATTATAACCACCCCACGGCATAAATGCCACGGTAATGTTTTTTCCCAAAGCCAGTTCTCCGAAGTGTGTCGCCGGACCGTCTGCAATGATTTCTCCGGCCTTGACTTTTTGTCCTTTTCTGACGATGGGGCGTTGATTGAAACAGGTATTCTGGTTTGAACGGACGAATTTTGAAAGGTTGTGAACCGTCACAGGCAGATCGGCGCCTTCGTCACCGTCCAGATTTTTATTCCTCAGAACGATCCGGGAAGCATTCACGTCCACCACGGTGGCATCGTGCTGTGCAACAATCGTAACCCCCGAGTCTTTGGCAACCACGCCCTCAATTCCTGTACCCACAAGGGGTGCTTGACTTACGATCAACGGAACTGCCTGACGCTGCATGTTCGATCCCATCAGTGCTCTGTTGGCGTCATCGTTTTCCAGAAACGGAATAAGGGATGCGGAAACACTGACAAGCTGGTTGGGAGAGATGTCCATCAGCTCGATATCTTCGGCTTTGACCATCATAAATTCTCCGCCGACCCGGGATGTTACCAATGGATTGACATATTTCTTATTTTCATCGATCAGTGCATTGGCCTGAGCAATCGGGTGCTCTTTCTCTTCAAAAGCAGTGAGAAACTTTACCTCATCCTGAACGGTGGCATCTTTGACAACGCTGTACGGCGTCTCAATGAATCCATATTCATTGACCCGGGCATACGTGCTCAAAGATACAATAAGGCCGATGTTCGGACCTTCCGGCGTTTCTATGGGACAGATTCTTCCATAATGGGAAGGATGAACGTCCCTGACCTCAAACCCGGCTCTTTCGCGGGTCAGCCCCCCCGGTCCCAGGGCACTCAGGCGACGCTTGTGGGTCGTTTCTGAAAGGGGGTTTGTCTGATCCATGAATTGACTGAGCTGGCTGGTCCCGAAAAACTCTTTAACCACAGCGGAAACAGGCTTGGGATTGGCCAGATCATGCGGCATCAATGCATCGACCTCCTGCAGACTCATCCGCTCTTTGATGGCACGTTCCATTCGAACCAATCCGATACGATACTGATTCTGCAGAAGCTCGCCAACCGCACGAACCCGTCGATTCCCCAAATGATCAATATCGTCGATGGTCCCCTGGGCGTCTTTGAGTTCTATGAGGGTTCTAGCTGCAAGGAGAACATCCTCTTTTCTGAGGGTTTTCAGCTCAATGGAAGAATCAATGTCCAGGCGGATGTTAATCTTCATTCGACCCACACCTGAAAGGTCGTAATAGGCCGATTTGAAAAACATGTGGTCGACAAAGTCCTGGGCCACCTCCGGAGTTGCCGGATTCCCGGGCCTGAGTCTTCGATATATTTCAATGAGCCCTTCTCCTTTTGTTTCGACCTTGTCCAGAAGAAGGGTTTTGTGAATCGAGTCACTGGTGGTTACGCCGTCGATGAAGAGCAGTTCAAACTCGGAAATGCCGGCATCACGCAGCGCCTGATAATTTTCTTCGTTAAGCGTCTCGTTGCATGTTACGATGGGTTCTCCGCTGTCGGGATGAACAATTGTTCGTGCAAATACTTTGTTTAAAATATCTTCGACACTTATGGGGAGTAAGGTAACATTGGCCGATTTTAACCGCTTGATTGCGGCTTTCGTAAACATGCGTCCTTTGAGGACAATGATATCGCCGGTCTCGGGATCTTTGACATTCCCGCTGGCACGGTTCCCCTTCACCGAATCCTCGTGGAATTCTTTAAAAATCCGTTTGCCACGGACAACATACTTTTCTGTTTTATAAAAATACGCCAGAATGTCTTCAGAACTAAATCCAAACGCTTTGAAAAGAATTGTAATCGGAAGTTTGCGACGCCGGTCGATCCGAATATTGACGATATCTTTGTGATCGATCTCCATATCGATCCAGGATCCCCGAACAGGTATAATTCTGCACGTGTAGATAACTTTGCCGCTCGAATGGCTCTTCCCTTTGTCATGATCGAAAAACACCCCGGAAGACCTGTGGAGCTGACTGACCACAGCACGTTCGGTCCCATTGATGATAAAGGTCCCATTTTCCGTCATCATAGGAAGTGTACCGAAGTAAATTTCCTGCTCCTTGATATCACGGATATTTGTTATTCCGGTCTCTTTGTCAATATCGTATACAACCAGTCTCACGGTGATACGAAGTGGAATTTCGTAGGTCATTCCCCGATGAATGCATTCCTGGACACTATGCTTTATCTCGCTGAATCTATAGGATACAAATTCGAGGGAAGCACTTCCGGTAAAATCTTTTATCGGAAATACCGACTTGAATACAGCTTGCAATCCAATGTCTTTCCGCTTTTCCGGAGAAACATCTCTCTGTAAAAGCCGGTCGAACGATTCCCGTTGCACTGCGATAAGGTCAGGAATGTCAACAATCTCTGCTATCTTCCCGAAATTCTTCCTTATCCGCTTATTTGCCAAAATCCTTTCCGACATGGGGTCTCCAATATATCAAATTGGGTTATTGGGATAGTGGGTATCGGTTATGGGGCATGGGGTATGGGCGATATAGCCCAAACCCCCTTCCCGGTTCACCATTACCCATTGCCGATCACCTGTTGTCGATGATCTATCCTGGGTTACTTGATTTCAACCTGAGCACCGGCGTCCTCAAGTTGGCTCTTGATTTTTTCAGCCTCATCCTTGGAAACGCCTTCCTTGACTGGCTTGGGGACCTCATCCACCAACGTTTTGGCGTCTTTTAAGCCCAGGCCGGTAATTGCACGGACTTCCTTGATGACTTGTATCTTTTTGTCGCCAAATGTTGTCAGAATAACATCAAACTCGGTCTTTTCTTCTTCCGCGGCACCTCCGGCATCAGCAAGAGCCCCACCCGCTACCATCATGGGCGCGGCCGCGGAAACTCCGAATTTTTCTTCCATTTCTTTAACGAGCTCCGATAAATCAAGTACCGTCATATTTGCGATAAATTCAATTACATCTTCTTTCGTAATATCAGCCATTTTATTTTTCCTCCAGCTTAACTATTAATCTACTCTATATCTGCCGAATCGATTGTTGTTAAAATTAAAATATTTGGATTCAAATACATCCGGTCGTTATGGTTTTTAATCCATTGTCAACCCGCTTCTTTCTGATCCTTAACGGCCTGCAATACATTCAAAAATTGCACCGGGATAGCGTTCAGGGTTCGGACGAACCCGGAAACAACCCCGTTTGCCGTCGAAAGGAATTGGCCGAGAAGCTCTTCACGGGAAGGCAGGGTCGCCAACGTCTTGATAGCACTTAAATCAAGTACCTTGCCGCCCATAACACCGGTTTTAATTTCGAGCTTTTTGAACTCGCCTGAAAATTGTGTCAGAACCTTCGCCGGCGCAATCGGGTCGTCATAGCTTAAAGCGATGGCACTCGGGCCTTTGAAGCAGTCTTTGATCAGAGCCACATCGGTTTCTTCAGAAGCTCTGATAAGCAGTGAGTTCTTAACCACCTTGTATTCGATTTCATGCGCTCTGAGCTTTCGCCTTAAGTCATTAATGGTGGTTACATCAAGGCCCTTGTAATCGGTTACAATTACAGCTTTGGACTTTATAAACTTTTCATGAAGATCTTTTACGATCTCTTTCTTCTTATCTATCCGCACAATACAATACACCTCCTTCCTTAATCCGTAAAAACCGGAGGCAACAACTTATCAAAATAGTTTGTCTCGGTAGGCCGGCACTGCCGCTTAAACACAACCAAGTGCACCTACGGTCTTTGACAGAAATAATTTTATGAACCAATTCTGTTTAAAAAAATGTCACCATCAGTACACAGACAATCCGTTTTCCAAACGGACTGTCTGCAGTGATTACGTCCAAAATCCTCTCGGTTTGGTTTTTATTGGGGTAGTAAAATCAAAATTGAAATCCACACTGGAAGCAGTCTATTTGGCCAAGTCTTTGATACTGGCGGCATCGATCTTAATTCCAGGCCCCATAGTTGTAGAAATGGCAATGCTTTTTAGGTAGGTCCCCTTACTGGAAGCCGGTTTGAGACGAATGATCGTTTCTAAAAAGGCAGTTGCGTTCTGGACGATCTTATCTGCCCCGAAAGAAACTTTACCCATTGGGACGTGCACGATACCGGCTTTTTCAACCTTGAAATCAATTTTACCTGCCTTGAGCTCTTGGACCGCCCTGGCGATATCAAACGTTACGGTTCCGGTTTTTGCATTGGGCATCAACCCCCTTGGGCCGAGAAGTTTTCCGATTTTTCCAACAGAACCCATCATATCCGGAGTTGCAACGGCTTTATCAAAACCAAGCCACCCTCCTTTTATTTTTTCTATCAGATCATCGCTTCCGACAAAATCAGCGCCTGCATCTGTCGCCTCTTTCTCTTTTTCACCTTTAGCAAATACGAGAACTTTAACTTCCTTGCCAAGACCGTTCGGTAAAACCACCGTTCCTCGAACCATCTGATCGGCATGTCTTGGATCCACCCCGAGACGCACCGCAACGTCAACCGTTTCATCAAAATTGGCATAAGACGCATCGATGACTATTTGAACGGCTTCACTCATACTCGGTTTTTCCGCTACATCTACCTTTTTACGCGATTCTGTATACTTTTTACCCCACTTCGGCATCTTTTTTTGTTCACTCCTTTTTTAGACGACCTCAATCCCCATACTTCTAGCAGTACCGGCGATAATCTTACAGGCACCATCCAAATCGATTGCATTTAAATCGACCATTTTCTGTTTGGCGATATCTTCGAGTTGCTCTCGTGTAACCTGGCCGACCCTTTCCCGCTTTGGATCACCAGCGCCCTTTGCAATCTTCGCCGCTATTTTCAAAAGCACAGATGCGGGTGGCGTTTTGGTGATAAAGGAAAATGATCTGTCCTGATAGACGGTAATCACAACCGGAATGATCATACCTTCATCCTGGGCAGTTCGAGAATTAAACGCTTTACAGAAATCCATAATATTTACGCCGTGCTGCCCCAGTGCCGGCCCAATCGGAGGAGACGGATTGGCTTGACCGGCTGTCACCTGCAGTTTTATCTGTGTCATAACCTTTTTTGCCATCTTTTCTTATTACTCCTGTTTATTTGATAGCCCCGTCAAATTTCACCGGGGTTATCGGCCTTATTTGGTTTATCCCTATATATCTGCCAATGATTTGCGGTCGGAGACCACTGGCGATTACAGCTTTGCAACCTGTACGAACTCAAGTTCCACCGGTGTCGAACGACCGAAGATGCTGACGAGAACTCTGATTTTGCCCTTCTCGGGGTTAACCTCATCGACGACGCCGTTAAAATTCTTAAAAGGCCCGTCTACGACGCGAATTTCATCACCGGTTTCAAAAAAGTATTTTGGCTGTGGTTTAAGTTTTCCAGCCTCCATTCGGTTTAGGATTTGCTGGGCCTCTTCATCGGATATGGGTGTCGGTTTCTCTCGCCCCCCAAGGAAACCGGTAACCTTGGCAGTATTGTTGACAATGTGCCAGGTTGCATCGTTCAGTTCCATCTTAACCAGTATGTATCCGGGATAAAACTTGCGAGAGGATGTTTTTCTTTTTCCCTTAACCAGTTCGACAATCTCCTCGGTAGGGACGACCACCTCGCCGAATTTCTCAGGTTGAGGAAAAGACGCAATTCGTTCCTCCAGGGCCAATTTGACCTTGTTTTCAAATCCAGAATAAACATGGATAATATACCACTTGAGCGCCAATTTCCTATTCTCCCCTTTTATTGAAGAACCACACGGATTATACTCGACAAGCCAAGATCCACCACCCCGAGAAATAGGGATATTATCATCGTCAGAATCAGCACGACAATCGTGGAGCCGATGGTCTGCTTACGTGAGGGCCATACAACCTTTTTCAGTTCTATTTTTACTTCTCTTAAGAACTGCACCCCTTTATCAATGGTGCCTTTAATCTTTCCAGGTTCACCCTTGGTTTTGGACAACGCTCTTGTTCTGGGCACAGACGTCGGTTTTTGGACGTCTTTTCCAGAACCTGAAAATAATGAGGTCTTTTTTACGGCAGCATCATTTCCTGCCCGGGGTGATGTCACGCCTTCGGCATTCTTTTTCTTCTTCTTTTTTGTACCTAAACTTTTTTTTCTCTGTAATCTTGCCATTATTGCCCTAAGTTTAAATTCAAAACAAAACGAGCTGATACTTGACCACTGGATTGAATCGTAAAAATTAAACCGTCAGGAAAATTTTTATCGTTTCATGACGTTTTTTTTAACTGCCAAAATAATGTGGCAGGCCAGGAGGGATTCGAACCCCCAACACCCGGATTTGGAGTCCGACGCTCTACCGTTGGAGCTACTGGCCTACACAGTTCAACGCATTTGAAACCCTATACGCTTATATGAAACAACCGGGAAAAAAACCATTTATTTTGTCTCTTTATGTATCGTGTGTTTCCTGCAGAATCTGCAATACTTGCTGAATTCCAGTTTGTCCGGTGTTGTCCGTTTATTTTTGGTCGTCGTATAGTTTCTTCTTTTGCATTCATTGCATGCAAGTGTAACAATTATTCTCACCAGAAGACTCCTTCAGTTGCTACTCTATAATCTCGCTCACCACACCGGCGCCAACCGTCCGACCGCCTTCTCTGATGGCAAACCTGAGTTCTTTTTCCATCGCTATGGGTGTTATCAACTCCGCCGTAATCGTTATATTGTCTCCAGGCATGACCATCTCTACACCCTCGGGCAACATCAAATTCCCTGTGACGTCCGTCGTCCTGAAATAAAACTGCGGCCGGTATCCGGTGAAAAACGGCGTGTGACGACCGCCTTCCTCCTTGCTCAAAATGTAGACCTCTGCCTTGAACTTCGTGTACGGCTTGATCGAACCCGGCACCGCGACAACCTGACCCCGCTCAACCTCATCACGCTTGGTCCCACGCATCAATACCCCAATGTTGTCTCCGGCTCGACCCTCATCCAAAAGCTTCCTGAACATCTCCACGCCCGTACATACCGTCTTCATCGTCGGACGAATCCCAACAATCTCTATGTTGTCGCCCACATGAACCACGCCACGCTCAACACGGCCCGTCACAACCGTCCCACGACCCGATATGCTGAAAACATCCTCTATCGGCATCAAAAACGGCTTGTCTATGTCACGCTTGGGCTCGGGAATAAATGTGTCCACCGCATCCAATAACTCAAAAATACACCTGGCTTCCTCACTGTCAACATCATCGCTCTCAAGAGCCTTTAATGCACTCCCACGGATGATCGGCGTGTCATCTCCGGGAAACTCGTACTTGTCCAGCAACTCCCGAAGCTCCAACTCAACAAGCTCCACAAGCTCATCATCATCCACCATGTCGCACTTGTTTAAAAATACAACAATCTGAGGAACTCCCACCTGACGTGCCAACAATATGTGCTCACGGGTCTGAGGCATCGGACCGTCATCCGCACCAACTACCAAAATGGCGCCGTCCATCTGAGCCGCACCCGTAATCATGTTCTTTATGTAATCCGCATGACCCGGACAATCCACATGCGCATAATGACGGTTCTCACTCTCATACTCAACATGCGCCGTCGCGATGGTTATACCCCGCTCCTTCTCCTCCGGAGCCTTGTCTATCTGGTCAAACGGTACAAATTCCGCCATCCCCTTCAAGCCCATGTGCTTTGTTATCGCCGCCGTCAGGGTCGTCTTGCCGTGATCTATATGCCCTATCGTGCCCACATTAACATGCGGCTTGGTCCTCTCAAACTTTTGCTTCGCCATCTTCGAAATCCTCCCATGAATTTTGGAATTGATTTTTTAAATCTGCTTACTTTTAAAACGACGTACCTTTCAAGGCCTATTGAGATCGGTTATGCGGCCGACAATACTGGAGCCCACGACCGGAATCGAACCGGTGAACCTCTTCCTTACCAAGGAAGCGCTCTACCGACTGAGCTACGTGGGCACGCCTTTTTAATGTTGCGGCTGCTTGAAAATGGTTAATGTTCAGTCTGGAGCGGGAGACGAGACTCGAACTCGCGACATCCAGCTTGGAAGGCTAGCGCTCTACCAACTGAGCTACTCCCGCTTGTATTTCACTGAATTTATAACCGCAAAAAATCCAATATCGTCAACAACAAGTCCCCTCAAAAAGCGCAGTAAGAGTCATGCAGGAAGCCATGTAGTCTTTTTCGATCCCGGCAAACAAACCGAAATCTCCTACAACCGACTTACATTGAGGATGGTGGTGGGGGGAGGATTTGAACCTCCGAAGGCTTCGCCGACAGATTTACAGTCTGTTCCCTTTGACCACTCGGGAACCCCACCTGAAAGATATTTTTTACATATGGAGCCAGAGACAGGAGTCGAACCCGCGACATCCTCATTACAAGTGAGGCGCTCTACCAACTGAGCTACTCTGGCAACACATTCGAAATTTTTCGTTTTTTAATACAGAATTAATATGGATTGCTTTGTAAACAAACTCCTCATTCTTTGAGACGTCAGTTAACTCCATGAATATTGTTTTCTATTAAAACCACTCTTTATACTTATTTCTCAAGCAATTGGCAATCTTGATTATACGCCAATATCCCCGATTTCAAGGCAATATTCAAAATTATAACGATATTTGTTTAAAATACCGCTTTTTTCTGTTGTTTTTATTGAAATTCGACTGATAAACATCGCGATCATTATTTTGTCATATTTTGTCATAAACGATTAAATTATTGGCAAAAATTCATATCATTACCCGCCCGACACAATGGTCGAATTCACAGCTATCTGTTATCACTACTTTTTTCATACCCCCCTCGATTTGCTATCCAATGGCATGCAATTTGCTATAGTTATATTTCCATAAAAGCAAGAAAAAATTTGAACCATAAATCGCCGGACAATCGACCCGTTTATGAGACCATCGGAATGAATCCCTGAATCTTGTAACGGTTCTTATCTAATTGAACCTTAAACATAAAACGCATTTTCCAAAATTCGGGGTCCACATTTCAAGCATCCGTCTGAAGATGAATGTTCAAAGGATTGGGTTCCATACGGGAAACGCCCATGGATAAAACGGTTATCGCGTTGTCAATCGGATAAAACCTTGACAAGAACGATTATAGTTGTGTAATCGAACATCATCCCATTGATACTCATTTTTGCTTATTTTTTATCCTGCAAACCAGTGAATCGAGGAGTTTGATTTGATAAAATCACAAGTTCTTTTTCTGCCTGTTTTTCTATTTTTCCTCATAGGCGGATGCGTACAGCCTGTCCATAAAAAGTCCGTTTCACCAGACGGCGCATATGTATCGGATCACGCAACTATGCCTGATCCTTCAAAATCGCCCGACTCAGCTGACCTTAACGGTCAAAAAGGTTTTGAGGAGAACGAAAATGTTGGATCAGACCCGACAGGTGCCGCTGGGCTTTCAGAACCCTCCGGAAATATCGACCCCAAAGATCAAAAATCCCTGCCTTTGGATTCTGGCGTTTCAGAAGATAATACAGAATTTTCAGATTCCAACCATAAAATAAAAAATAAAAACCGTATAGCAGAAAATTCTATCCCAGGGGAAAAAATACAACCTGTTTTGGATGAAGCCCTTGTTTTTTGTGAGGCAGCCCAGGATTTTTGGCAAAAGGGAGAACTTGAAAACGCCCTTGAAGCTTTAGACCATGCTTACGCGTTGATCCTGGGTATTGAAACCGATGACACCGACAAACTCACTCAACAGAAAGAAGATCTGCGGTTTATGATTGCAAAACGCATTCTTGAAATTTATGCTTCCCGAAATATCGTCATCAATGGCAATTACAATGCCATCCCGCTGGTGATGAACAAACACGTCCAGAAGGAAATCACCCGATTTACCCAGAACGGTGAGAAGAAATTTTTCATTGAATCCTATAAGCGATCGGGGAAGTATCGCTCATATATTGTATCGGCCCTTAAAGAAGCCGGTCTTCCGGTTGAATTGTCATGGCTCCCTTTGATTGAAAGTGGCTTCAAAGTCAATGCCCTTTCAAAGGCCAGAGCCTTAGGACTGTGGCAGTTCATTCCTTCAACCGGATACAAATTCGGTCTCAAACGGGACAAATTCATCGACGAAAGGATCGATCCGGTTAAATCGACCCAAGCTGCCATCGCCTATCTAAAAGAGCTGCATCAAATATTCGGGGACTGGTCAACGGTTCTGGCTGCCTACAATTGCGGGGAAGGAAGGGTACTTCGGGTAATACGGACCCAGAATATAAACTACCTTGACAATTTCTGGGATCTTTATGAACGCCTTCCTCTGGAAACCGCAAGATATGTACCCAGATTTATTGCCACGCTTCATATCATTCAAAATAAGGAAAAATACGGTCTCGATTCAATATCTTTGCAGACACCATTGGAATTTGAAACCGTAACCCTATCAAAGCAGGTCCATCTCAAAAATGTTGCCAAAGAGATCGACATCCCTTTAAAAACACTCGTAGAGCTCAATCCCGAACTCCGCTATAAGATCGTTCCCCAGGACAAATATCCGCTCAGGGTTCCACCCGGCAAAGGCGACCTGCTTCTTGCAGAACTGGAGAAAATACCGGTCTCATATCCGCCGCAACGTGCTTATGTGTATCACCGAATCAGACCCGGAGAAAGCCTTTCTACCATTGCCAGACGCTACCATACCAGCGTAAACCGCATTAAGCGTGCCAACAACCTGTACCGATCAAATCTCATCGTTGCAGGGAAAACGCTGAAAATACCCCGCAGGGGTACCGTTGTATACCCATCGAAAACGGTCACCCCGACCCGATATGGAATCCCGTCAAACCATGTTGTAAGAAGTGGCGATTCACTTTGGATCATTGCAAAGCGATACGGCACGACAACGAAGAAGATCCAGGAATTAAACAACCTGTCCACCACGCACCTGTATATCGGACAGGTCTTAAAGATTCCGGGTTACAAATTCGAAAAAGCGGCCACCGAGAATTTTAAGATCTATCAGGTCAAAAACGGTGACACGCCTTTTCAGATCGCCCAGCTGTACAAAATGCCCTTGGAACGATTTCTTCATATCAACCGTTTAACACCCAGGAGCAATATTTTCCCAGGGCAGAAACTGTTTGTGGAGTAGCCGAACCCGAATTGAGATATATCCCCAAGAGACCCGGGTCTGGCCGGGCCATGATTATGGAGAAAGCCCCACATCCACCATCGGCAGAGAGATGGAGGAAAATCCGTATATTACCGATTTTATCTTCGAATTATGATCCCATTCGCTGACTTGCAAAAAACGGGCAAAAAATTATTTGGCGACTTTGGTGCCTGGGCATTCGACGAATGGAAAACGTTGAATGAGGCGTTTTTCAACGGAGAGATTATCCCCGGAGAGATTATTTGGGGGTCAACACCCAACGACAGGAGCCTGGGCTATTATTCTGCAACTGAAAATCTTATCTGTTTACATAAATTTTTAATGCGACCGACCTATCCCACGAACGATCTCAAATGGAGATTTCGTCATTTCAACAAAAGAAAGGCCGGAGATGTTCTATTACATGAGATGATTCACCAAAGGATTCATCAGACCGGTGGGTGGGTGGGGGAAACCAGCCATAACAACGAGCGGTTTGTGGAGGAGGTCAATAGAATCTCAAAACTGTTGGGCATGGACATCAAAGCCAGGGTCATTGAACCCGGAACCGGCCAAGGCAAAACGTCCTGCCCCGTCGAACCCGGCTGTCTAACCCTTGGCCAACTCATTCATTTCCCATATGCATCCAGGAGCTGCAACTATTATTACGACCCGCGTTAACGATTCGAGACCTTTGCAAAACGCCCCTTTTTGAAAATCATTCTAGGTTTCAAACAATCGGTGGACTTGCTCCGGATCTTTCCACAAGGAATCTGTTTCAGCATATAATTTTTTCAAGGTGTTCTCAATGGAAGACCGCTTCTCCTCGAATGCAGTCCCTTGCAGGTTTCTATGGACGTATATTTCATCTCCGAATCTGAAAATGACCCGGGAAAACGGTTTGGGTATCACAAACCGGTCCCAACTGTTGAAAACCCATTTTGTTTCGGCAGAGGTAATGGTGGGTACAATGGGCATTCCGGAAATCTGCGCAATAAGAAGCAGTCCGGGCTTGACAATTCCCAACGGCCCTCTGGGACCGTCGACGATATGACCGACTTTATAACCTTTATGAACCAGTGTTTTAATTTCCCTTAATGCATCACGCCCCCCCCGTGATGAAGAGCCTCTTACCGGGCGCCAGCCAAGGCGGTTGACAATTCCTGAAATGAGTTCTCCGTCCCGGCTCTGGCTGATCATGATTGCAATGGGCTTCCGGGCTGCAAAAAGGGTGATTCCCGGGAAAAATCTCTGATGCCATGACGCATAAATCGGGACCTGCTTCTTTTTGAGGATGTTTTTTTCGATCTCCGGTCCTACAATTCGGATGGTGTACGTCGAGGATATGATCTTTACGATCAACAGCCCGATATACATAACGATTGGTAACTTTAATAAACGCTTTATCATGCAGGGAAGTCGCCTCTTTTTTTTCTAAAAAATTACGCTTTTATCTTTTTTTTGTCAAGTCATTATGGCAGTTGACTTCCCATGGCGATTATGTTTCACTATTTTATGGATACATCTGTTTTTTCAGCCATTTCACTTAGAATTAAACTGGAAAACGTTGCGTCGCAAAAAAGCCGTAAAATGCGTCCGTGTTTTTTTTGAAAGTCAGAAATTTTGCAACAGGGAGATAGATAGAGATTATCTTAAAATTTTTTGAGAAGGTTTATTTGTTCCTATGACCGAAAAAAATAACATCCTGGACGAGGAAGCTGAAAAGCTTTTTCAAGAACTTGGGGGAATCGACAAAACCAAGGCGTCCCATAAAGACCGCCTCGCCGATGGGTTGCTGGCAAAAGAAAAAGAGATCGATATCCTGCGAGCCCTTCTCCTGGAAATGACCCAACTGCTCGGCGATTTTTTAAAAGATGCGCGTTTACTGCAGAATGCACGGATCGCCAACGATCCTTTTGTCAGATTTTTAGAGATTCTTTCCCTTCTTTCAAAAAAATCCCACCAGGATAAAAATATTTTTATTCGATTCCGCGGGCAGACGTCTAATCATGGTGTGCCTGAAAAAATGGATTATGTGATTCGGTTCGGGAATACCAAAGTCGATGTGGACACCGCCCATAAAATGACGAAACGTTTGGGCGCCGGCACCGAATCCCTCATACAGGGAATGATCATAGCTTTCGAGATTTTTTCCGCGCGTGAAGTCGGAAATTTATCATTTGGAGAAAAGCCGGGCCAACATGCTGTCGCTCCTGCAGCTTTTGAAAGTGGTCGTTCGCGCCCGCGGCCGACTGAGGAAGGTGAAAGATATCGTCATTCTCGATAAAATCCTTCAAAGGGAAGCGGATTTTATGGGCCTGGGTAAAGGTACGCAGCATAATGGATATGGTCGGACGGCTCATGAAATGGGCCATGGAGTCCAAGGAAAAAATTGTCTGGGATAACCGGCGTGAGTCTGAAAAAGACCATTAAACGCTGAAGAGAGGGTCGACCATCAGTGATAAAATTAAAAAATATCGACAAATCCATGAAGCACGAATGGTGCTGGGATTACCTGAACGCGCAACCATGGAAGAAATCAGGTCCGCCTACCGGGCCCTCATCCGAAAATGGCATCCGGACAGCTGCACTGCGAAACGGGAAAAATGCAAAGAGATGACAACAAATATTATTGCTGCATATCGGACGATCAATGATTACTGTAAAAATTATAAATTCTCATTTTCAAAAGGAGAAGTCAGGAATTATCTGTCGGCGGAAGAGTGGTGGTTTGAACGTTTTGGTCATACCCCCCTTTGGAGCGACGATCAGAAATAAATACACTGAACGCACAATGAAATATGATTCAAATAGAAAATCTTACCAAGAGCTATGATGGCCAGGTGCTCTTTGATGGTATAAGTTTTAAACTGAACCCCAAAGAAAAAATCGGAATCGTCGGACGCAACGGACACGGAAAGACAACCCTTTTTCGACTCATAACCGGCCAAGAACATCCAGATTTAGGAAAGATCGTCGTCCCGAATCATTATCGTATCGGTTACGTTCGCCAAGAGCTCAAATTTACCAAGGATACGATCCTTGCAGAAGCCATGACCGGTCTTCTCGACGAACAAGAGGATCACCACTGGAAAGCTGAAAAAATACTTTCAGGACTTGGATTCTGCAAAGATGACCTTAAACGGCACCCTGAAGAATTTTCAGGCGGACTTCAGGTACGCCTGAACCTTGCCAAGGTCCTCCTCTCAGAACCCGACATGCTGCTGCTGGATGAGCCCACCAACTATCTCGACATCACGTCCATACGCTGGGTCGAGCGATTTTTAATCAAATGGCCCCGTGAGTTGATGCTCATCACCCACGACCGGGGCTTGATGGACAAGGTGATTACGCACACCTTTGGAATTCACCGCAAAAAAATCCGCAAACTGGCCGGCAACACCGAAAAATATTATGCACAGATCGCCCAAGACGAGGAAATGTTTGAAAAGACCCGCATGAACGATGAGCGTCGCCGCAAGGAGATCGAGCAGTTTGTCAACCGCTTCAGAGCTAAAGCAAGGCTTGCAAATATGGTGCAGTCCCGTATCAAGACGTTGAGCCGAACGGAAAAAAAAGAAAAGCTCGAAACCTTAAAAACTCTTGATTTTTCATTTAAAAGCTGCCCCTTTCATAAAAAGCATGTTATGCGTATTCGAAATGCTTCTTTTTCTTACGATCCAAAGAAACCGCTGATTAAAAATCAAAATCTCACCGTCAGCGCCCGGGAACGCATCTGTGTCGTGGGGGAAAACGGTAAAGGCAAAACAACACTTTTAAAACTTCTGTCAGGGGTACTCAGACCTCAGACCGGAGAAATCGTCTGTAGTCCAACGGTTAAAAAAGGATTTTTTGAACAGACGAACGTTAAAAACCTTGTGGACACCCGAACGGTTGAAGAAGAAATCCTTCTTTCACATCCGGAAGTCGACCGGCAGCTCGCAAGGAATATTTGCGGTGCAATGATGTTCGATGGCAATGCGGCTTTAAAAAAAATCGGTGTTCTTTCCGGTGGAGAAAAAAGCAGGGTCATGCTGGGCAAACTCATAGTAACACCTCTGAATTTATTGCTTTTAGATGAGCCTACCAACCATCTTGACATGGAATCGTGCGATGCCATGCTCGCCGCCATCGACAGTTTCGAAGGCACCGTGATTATGGTTACGCACAATGAGATGTTTTTGCATGCCCTGGCCGAGCGCCTCATCGTATTTCAAAATGACGGTGCATATGTATTCGAAGGGAGCTACCAGGAGTTTCTGGACAAAGAAGGTTGGAGGGGTGAAAGGCCGATCTCAGGACATGAAGCCGTCAGCGGGGATAAAGAAAAAGCCTGTTTTAAGTTGACAAAAAAAGAGATGCGGCGTAGACGCTCTAAGTTTATCAATGAACGGGCCAAGGTACTCAAACCCCTCGAACAACGAATTTTAAAGGTTGAGGACACCATCGTAAAACATGAAAAGGAACTCGATGAATTCACCGCTGCAATGCAGGCCGCCTCACAGGCCCGGGATGGAGACAAAATTGCGGTACTTTCACAGTCAATCCACACATGCCGGTCAGTGATCGACAAACTCTTTGATGAGCTTGAACAATCGACCGGCGCTTTTGATCAAAAAAAAGCCGTATTTGAAAAAAGACTCGAGGAGATCGAATCGGCTGAAGGTATAAAATGAACGATTTTGAATGTACAAACAACAGAAACTTAAAGGAACCGCCCCAGAAACCGGCCGTTAAACCCCAACGCATTCTGGTTTTTCAGCAAAATGGAAGCGGTGAAAAAAAAGTAGAGGGCATCCGGCAATTCGGTGACGGCCTTTTTGAAATTGACATCGTATCCATCAATGTGTCTCTGCCGCCAATTATCGACGATGCCGGCGAATACATCCCACAGGATATCCGTACAGATCTGGTTCTGGATTATTTGAAACATCCGGACCTTTCTTTTGACCTTTCCATGGTGTGTCAGAGCAAAAAGATACCGGTGGTGGCCTCGGGGAAAAAATTGCGGGTCAAAGGGACATTTACACCTCCCACCTGATGCGGCCTCTCCCGGCAGGTCTGCCTGGGCCGTTATGGAGACATGTTTGGAACCCCGGAGTTTGCCGTAAAGGTTGTCCAAGGAAATATCCGCCAAATCAAGGTGCTGCGGGGGGCGCCCTGCGGCGCAACCTGGGAGGCGGCCATGCGCGTTAAAGACCTTCCTGCAGAAGAAGCTCTGGTGCGCATCGGCCTCGATGTACAATACTTCTGCGTGGCAAACCCTTCGGGCTGGGACCCCATCTCAGGTAAAAGTCCGGTGCATATGGCCGGCGAATTTCATAAAGCAGCGCTCAAAAAGGCCCTTAAGCAGAACTTTTAATGCGCTTGCTCAACGCCTGTCGCGAAATCCCTAACATATTGGCCGCAAGGGTCTGGTTGCCATTGGCCCGTTTCATCGCCTCTGTCGCAAGCATCCGGGTGGCTTGCTTTATGGTGGGCAGTTTCTCTCCGAAGATAACGGGCAGAGAATTTTCCGGTTCGCCTTCTGTGATGTCTTTCAAGTTCTCTTGGGCCCGGGTTATATGCAGCTTGAACGAATCCAAAGAGAGCATTTTAGCGACATGGATACTTACGGCATCATGAATCATGGACTCCAGCTCTCTCACATTCCCGGGAAAAGAATATGTAGCCAACAGTTCATACAATTCCTTTGGCGGCGTCGGAACTTTTTTCTGGAGTGCCGCTGCGGATTTTTCCAGAAAATGACGCACCAAAAGCGGAATATCGTCCGTGCGCTCGCGCAAAGAGGGCATGTGAATATGATGCGTTCTGAGCCTAAAGTTAAGGTCTTTTCGAAACTTGTCTTTTCTCTGAAGCGACCAGAGATTTTCATTGGTGGACGCCACAATACGAACACTGGTCTGCTCGACCTCATCCTGTCCCAGTGGCAGGTATTCTCCTTCTTGGAGGAGTCGCAGCAATTTTATTTGAGACGCAGGGTTCAAGTCGCCGATCTCATCCAGAAAAAGGGTTCCGCCCACCGCCCGATCTATTAAACCCTTGCGTTCCTGTTCAGCACCCGTAAAGGCCCCTTTGATATGCCCGAAAAGGGTATCTGAAAATACGTTGTCGTCAAGTCCGGCTACATTAACCGCTACGAAACGTCCTTTAAGCTTGCTGAGTGTATGAATCGATCGTGCAATCAACTCTTTGCCCACCCCGGTCTCTCCGGTGATGAGAATCGGTTGAGACGACGGTGCAACCGACTCAATGTATTTAAAAACCAAGAGCATTCTTTCGTTGTGGGTGATGATCTCTGAAAAAACCCGGGGGTTTTCAAGAGCGATTTTGACCATCTAAAAGATCCTCCCATGTCGGGTTGCTGAACAGAACGTTTAAATCCATCTTCGCGGAATACAATCGATGGGCGACGCAATATATTTACCACCGATGTAGATGCGGCTTTTCTTTATGATATTCTACGCTTATATTTGATTAGCATATGAGAAAAAGAAGTTCAAATGTTTTGTTTCGGTTTTCCATGTTACTTGACACACACCCCGCTTCTTTCTATTTTGAATTCTATACGGCAAAGACTCCCACGGACCTGGGTCCGGAGCACTTGCGAAACAAAGCATCCCGCCGCAAGCGGCAGGGTAAAAAAACCAAATAAAAAATGTTAAAAAAAATCGATTCCCTTTTATCCGAAGCCCTGACTGCAGACAGGCATAACATCCGGCGTGAAATCAAGCGCATTAAACGATGGTCGGCGAAGTCGCCGTCTGATGAACGCATAAACAAACGGCTGGTCGGTCTTGAAAAAAAGCTTCAAACATCTGCAAAAAAAAGATTGTGGCGACAAGCAAACCGGCCCGAACCCGTCTACAACGAAGCCCTCCCCATCCTGGCCAAAAAAGACCAAATAATAGGGTCGATCTCGAAGAATCAGGTGATCATCATATCGGGTGAGACCGGTTCCGGAAAGACCACCCAGATACCGAAATTCTGCCTTGCCGCAGGCCGCGGAATCGATGGAAAAATCGGCTGCACCCAGCCCAGAAGAATTGCCGCGGTGACCGTTTCAAAACGCATCGCCGAAGAACTCGGAGAAAAGTTGGGCAGGTCCGTGGGGTATAAAATCCGCTTCAAAGATAAAACCAGCCCCAACGCTTTTATCAAGATCATGACCGACGGCATCCTCCTGGCCGAAACCCAAAGCGACCCATATCTGAATGAATACGATACCCTCATCGTCGACGAAGCCCATGAGCGAAGCCTCAATATCGATTTTATCCTGGGAATTTTAAAGACCCTTTTAAAACAAAGAAAAGATCTTAAACTGATCATCACCTCTGCCACCATCGATACGGAAAAATTTTCAAAGGCCTTTGACAATGCGCCCGTAATCGAAGTGTCCGGCCGCATGTATCCGGTTGAACTACAGTATTCCCCAATGGAACCAAAATCCGAGGAAAACG
>JGI24024J18818_10000093_pt1 | contig 26026 bp, 25 predicted proteins | sample Cruoilmetagenom2_FD_18818 | JGI IMG/M metagenome (IMG submission 18818) | reverse complement strand
TTGCCGTCGACAGTAATTCTGCCTTCCCTGATCCATAATTCTATCTGCCGACGTGATCCCACACCGGCCTGCGCCATAACCTTCTGGATGCGCTCAGGTTTCATTAAGATCTGGCTTCAACCCGGCTTTACCGGCATCGATTTCAGTTTCAGTGTTTTCCTTTTCTGAAGACTCTTCATTTTCTGATGCTTCGTTTACTGTCTCTGAATCCTCTTCATTAGACGAATCGTATTCTACAGGCTGATGGTCATCAGTAGCCTGTGCATTTTCCAGCATATCNGCCTGTGGATTATTTTCTGTCGTGCTTTCTTGCTCATTGCCGATTTCGAGATCAGTCCTGTCTGCTGTCTTATCCTCAAGCGGCAACTTCATGTTAAGTTCAGCAGCAATGGTATCCATGTCACGGATATCCTGCAGCGTCGGCAACTGACTCAGGCCTTCAAGGCTGAAGTATTCAAGAAAGCCTTTAGTGGTCCCAAACAAAGCAGGTTTTCCCGGCACGTCACGTACACCGACCTGACGAACCCACTCTCTTTCCTGCAGGGTTCGTATAATATCGGTACTGACAGCAACACCGCGTATTTCTTCGATTTCGCCACGCGTGACCGGCTGCCTGTAGGCAATGATGGCCAGGGTTTCGAGCATGGCACGAGAGTAGCGCGGCAACCTGCCGGAACTTAAACGGACCAGCCAGGGGGAGTATTCTTCACGGGTTTGCAGTCGATACCCCTTATCGATACACCTGAGTTCAAAACCACGTTTTGCATAATCCTGTTCCAGTTCAAGCAATAGTTCTTTTACTGTTGCACGCTCCGGCTTTGTCGCATCGGTAAACATTCCAAGTATGCGCTCAATAGTAATCGGCTCTTCACTGATCATGATTGCCGCTTCGATAATATTTTTCAGCTCGTCAGGCTGATCCGAGCTAAACCTCGATTCGTTATTAACGCCTATAGCATTATTTGTATCCATCACTTATGCCGCTGCTTTCAAATGTATCGGTGCAAACTGTTCATTCTGAACGATAACTAACAGATGTTCCTTTAATAATTCCAGGATGGCCATAAAGGTAACAACCAGGCCCATCTTTCCCTCCTCCTTTTCGAATAAAGATTCGAAAGCAATGAAGTCTCTGTTATTGACCTGGTCAAGAACCATGCTCATGCGCTCCCTGATCGATAAAATCTCACGAGTTATATTAAAACTTTTCTTCTCATCAGCCCGTTTCATTACCTGGGCAAAGGCCATCAGCAAATCATGAATTTCAACATGCGGGTCATTCCTTGGCGGCTTTACATGGTCTCGTACAGGATTTGACAGATATATATCCCGCCCCAGCCGTGGCAATTTTTCAATATCCAGAGCCGCCTGCCGGTAACGCTCATATTCCTGCAGTCGACGAACCAGCATGGCACGAGGATCATCCTCATCCTCGTCTTCAGATTCCGGACGTGGTAGCAACATACGAGATTTTATCTCAGCCAGCATAGCGGCCATAACCATATACTCGGCAGCAAGATCCAGGTTCATCATCTGCATCAATTCGATATAGCCCATGTACTGGCGGGTAATTTCAGCCACTGGAATGTCCAGAATATCCAGGTTCTGCTTGCGGATCAGATACAGCAATAAGTCCAGGGGGCCTTCGAAAGTATCAAGAAAAACCTCCATCGCCTCAGGAGGAATATAAAGGTCCTTCGGTGGTCCGGTCACAACTTCACCACGCACCATGGCGAAAGGCATTTCTTCCTGGATACTTTCCTGTGTCATTGAATATCCTCCACTAATTCCAGTCCAGACCCATATTCTCACGCACTTCACGCATAGTCTCTTCAGCAACTTCTCGTGCCCGCTCACAGCCGTCTGAAATGATATTCCGCACCAGACTGGGGTCATTAACATACGGTTTAGCCCGTTCACTCAACTCAGCCTGTTCTTTCAACAAAGCATCGATTAGTGGCTTTTTGCAATCAACACAACCTATGCCAGCAGTGGTACAGCCCTCTTCTACCCAGCTGCGAACTTCATCGTTGGAGTAGATCAGGTGGAATTGCCAAACCGGACATTTGCCGGGTTCACCGGGATCGGTGCGACGTATGCGTGCCGGATCTGTTGGCATGGCGCGCAGGGTTTTTTCCAGTTGAACAGGATCATCACGCAGCTTGATGGTGTTGTTATAGGATTTTGACATCTTCTGTCCATCCAGCCCTGGCACCTTGGAGGCCTCCGTCAACCTGGCTTCAGGCTCTACGAGAATCACACGACCACCACCTTCCAGGTATCCAAACAGGCGTTCCTTGTCACCCAGCGTAAGATTCTTCTGATCATCCAGCAGGGCACGTGCACGTGCCAGCGCCTCATGATCACCCTGCTCAGTATAGGCAGTACGCAAACTTCGATACATTTTTGCCGGTTTCTTACCCATCTTGTTAATCGCCGCTTCGGCTTTTTCTTCAAAACCGGGTTCCCGTCCATATAAATGGTTAAAGCGACGAGCGACTTCCCGGGTTAACTCTATATGCGGCACCTGATCCTCACCAACCGGCACCAGGCCCGCACGGTAGATCAGAATATCAGCTGCCTGCAGTAAGGGATATCCGAGAAAACCCAGCGTGGCCAGATCACGTTCACGCAATTTCTCCTGTTGATCCTTGAAACTTGGCACCCGTTCCAGCCGACCCAACGGCATAAACATGGAAAATAACAATGATAATTCAGCATGTTCCGGCACCCGCGACTGAATAAATAGCGTCGCATTGCCGGGATCGATACCCGCCGCCAGCCAGTCAATCACCATATCCTGAATATTCTCAGAGATGACATGCGGCTCTTCATAATGGGTAGTCATGGCATGCCAGTCCGCGACAAAGAAAAAGCAGTCGTACTCATGTTGCAGACTCACCCAGTTTTTCAGCACACCATGATAATGCCCAAGGTGCAGCCGACCGGTGGGACGCATGCCGGAAACCACTCTTTCCGGTCTGCCAGAAGTTGTTATCAATCTAGACTCCGTATCAGGTTATATATTGCACCAGCCCGAAGACCGGAATAGAGAACAATGATGCCATAAAAGAAAGAAAGGCAGTAAGGGGTAAAAGTAGAATCTTTCCCAGTATGCCCGTTGCCAGCAGGCCTAGCATTATAAATAGACCATAGGGTTCCAGCTTGCTGTAGGATCTTGCCAGTGGCAGTGGCAGTAATCCAACTGCCACCCTGCCGCCATCCAGCGGTGGTACAGGTATCAGGTTGATCAGCATCAGAATAGCGTTGATGTAAAGCCCCGCGACAGACATAAACAATAGCGGCAAGGCGGCATAGCCCGGCAAATACTGTGCGATCAGGCCAACCAGCCCCCAGATAAATGCCATCAGCAAATTCGCTCCTGGGCCTGCCAGTGCAACATAGATCATGTCCCGTTTGGGGTGTCTCAGATTGGAAAAGTTGACCGGCACAGGTTTTGCCCAGCCGAACAGAAAACCACCCATCGCCAATAATAAGCCCGGAACCAGCACTGTGCCAACCGGGTCTATATGTTTAATAGGATTCAGCGTCAGACGTCCTGCCATCTTTGCCGTACTATCCCCGAAATAAAGCGCCACCCAACCATGCGCCACCTCATGAGCAGTGATAGCAAACAGCACGGGAACAGCCCAGGTGATAATCTTTTGAATTAATGAGAGTTCTTGCATGAGCGGATTATAGCCGGTTTCAGTTTAAATGAATGCATTACGGTTTACGTTTACGTAAAACATAAAACCACTGCTGTCCCATAAAAAAGAATCTAATTCACCCTGGAGCGGATCACTCACAAAAAATCTGTTAGCCGCTTATCGAAGATTGTGGGAGGCCCGCCCTCGGGGCGAATTGTCAGGGAAATGCAAGGCCCTATCGCCGCGAGGGCTCGCCTCCCACAAATATAAAATACTTCCGATATGCCGACACTGTTCATTTTCATGTCGAGAATGATTAATTCCTTTCTCTTTCTATATTCGGCAATATTTGGAGACGATATGTGATGTTTTTATGGGACAGCAGTGACATAAAACCTAACACGTAAAACTGTTTTTATCATTCAAATGGTTCCGGATCCCCTTTCCCCCGTCTGATGACCTCCGGAGTACCACTGACCATATCAACCACGGTCGTTGCTTCCAGGCCACAGTAACCACCATCGATAACCAGATCTACCTGGTGCTCCAGCTGCACGCGGATTTCATGAGGGTCACTTAGTGGCTGCTCTTCATCAGGCAGAATCAAGGTGCTGCTCATCAAAGGCTGGTTCAGCTGCTCAAGCAGGGCCAGGGTAATATTGTTATCCGGTACACGGAGGCCGATAGTCTTACGTTTGGGGTTCTGCAGTCGGCGTGGCACTTCACCCGTTGCTTTCAGAATAAACGTGTAGGCTCCGGGGGTATAGTGCTTTAATAATCGATAAACGGAATTTTCAACTTTTGCATAGGTCGACAGTTCGGATAAGTCGCGGCAGACCAGGGTAAAATTATGTCTGGTATCTACTCTCCGGATAGAGCGAATTCTGTCCAGTGCCTGTTTATCACCAATGTGGCAACCTAGCGCATAACTGGAGTCAGTTGGATAAGCAATGACACCCCCCTGGTTCAAGATCTCTACGGCCTGATGAATCAGGCGCTGCTGAGGATTTTCAGGATGGATTTCGAAATATTGGGCCATATTTTGTGTGCGTGTATATAAGCAGACGTAAGAATTACTATTTTTTTATTATAACTGATATGACATTGGAATTGCTCGAACACAATGACGATGCGACAATGCGATGCTCATTTTTTTATCCGAGCGAACGAATGTATTACACCATAATTGGGACTGATGTCCCGGAAAGCCTGGATCGACGCTTATCGGTGCGACAGGAACACCTGGCACGACTTGAACAATTACAAAATGAAGGACGTCTGCTCACTGCGGGCCCCTTCCCGGGCATTGATTCGGAAGACCCCGGCCCGGCAGGCTTTAGCGGCAGTCTGATTGTTGCTGAGTTCAATTCATTATCTGAAGCTCAGCAATGGGCAGACAACGACCCTTACATCAAAGCGGGTGTTTATGACAGCGTTTCTGTAAAACCCTACAAAAAGGTCTTCCCACAATGAATCGAGTAGAGATGATTCGTAAAAAACTTACTGCATCCCTGTCACCGGAAAGCCTGGAAATAATTGACCGTTCGCAAGAACATGCCGGGCATGAAGGCGCAAAAGCGGGTGGTGGCCACTTTGATATAATCATTGTCACGGAAGTCTTTAATGACATGAATACCGTACAACGCCACCGGGCTATCTATGATGCCCTCGGCGATGCCATGAAATCTGAAATTCATGCCCTGAGTATAAGGGCCTATACACCTGAGGAGTTTTAATAATGCTGGCGCATGGCTGGGGTTTATTTCATTTTTATTCTTTTGCTTGAATTAATAAAAAAGAAAAAGAATTCTGCACTGCGCCAACACCCATAAATAATTAATTTACTGTCCGCATAAAAATAGTCTTCAACATATTCTCTTTCTTCCATTCATCTATGCTGGTAGGAGGCTGAATATAATAACCCTGGGCAAAGTGAACGCCTATATCCCGAAGCATTTCTAGCAATGTTTCATCTTCGACTGATTCCGCAATGACAAAAAGACCCAGCCCATAGGCAAGGTGGGTTATATTATTGACCATCATACGATCAATCGGGTCTTCTGCCATACCTTTTACGAACTGACCGTCAATTTTCAAAAAGTCGACTTTCATTCGTTTCAGATAGCCAAACGAACTCAGGCCAGCCCCAAAATCATCCAGCGCGAAACGACAGCCAATGTCACTAAGCCTGGCAATAAAATCCAGTGCTGCCTGAAAGTTTGTAATGGCGGCTGTTTCTGTGATTTCCAGCATGATCTGGCCTGGATCAATTTCATACTCTTTGATTTTCCTGATAATGAATTCACTGATTTCAGGATCACCCACCGACTGCCCGGAAAGATTAATACTGTACAGGTAAGTGACAGATGAATCTGTGTCTTTCATGACATCACGAATAACCTCAAAGCAATGTTCTATTACCCACATATCTATATCACGCATCAATCCATAGCGTTCTGCAGCGGGAATGAATGCTCTAGGCGTATTAATACTGCCATCATCCATACGTATACGTAACAGGAATTCCTGCACCTGGATATCAGATTGAGTAGAAAGCAGCGGAGCCATGGTCTGTAACATCAAATAAAATTTATCAGTACGCAGAGCATCCTGAATCTTTTGTGACCACTGCATCATTTCATGGTGCTGTGTAACTGATTTTTCCTCCGGCTTGTATGCATGAACATAGTCCCTGCCCGATTCTTTGGCTATGTAGCAAGCAACATCTGCGGCACTCATCAATTCAGCATGTGTACTCTTTGGGTCTTTGATAGCGACAATACCTACGCTGATACGCACATCAAATGTACGCCCATCCCAGCGAAATATAAATTGCCTTACAGAAAGCCGTAGTGTGTCAGCAATTGGTATGGCATCCTCAAGATCACAGTTAGACAACAGCAAGCCAAACTCATCACCACCGAGCCGTGCTAGCACATCACTGTCACGAATTCGTTTACTAAGCAGCTGGCTCAATTGCTTCAGTAAAGCATCTCCTGCAATATGCCCACATGTATCATTTACTATTTTAAATTGATCAAGATCCATGTAGCACAGGACATGACCGGCATCATCTTCACCACAGGTGAGAATCGCATTTTTTAGCTCATCTTCAAACTTTGCCCTATTCACCAATCCAGTCAAGGAATCATGACTTGCCTGGTATGATAGTTGCTTTTTCAGTTCTCTTTCATGAGTAACGTCCCGCATCACAATAACTGAACCCATCTCATTGCCCTGAATATCTTTTAATTTTGAACGCGAAATATCAACGGACAAAGGATTCTGGTCAGCAGGCATAGCGAGAATATGGGTAGACTTGTCACCCGGGCCGGTGGTGATATTTTCCAGGTAATTCTCCAGCGGATTACCGGGGCCTTCCTTGCCCTGTTCATCATCTAGCTGAACTACATCATTAACCGGTTTGCCAAAGGCATCATCACTGGAGATGCCCAGGAATTTTTCAGCAACCGGATTCAGAAAAGTGATTTTGTCATGATCATCTGTAGTAATCACAGCATCTGTGATAGAACTTAAAGTTACTTCAGCTCTTTCACGCTCACTGAACAAGTCCTGGAAGGCCCTCTTCTGATTTACCGATGCAATCATCTGCTGCTTACGGGATGCGCTCCATATTCTTAATGCAGCAGCAATCAATAGCATAACAGCGGCTGCAATGATCATTTGCATTAAACCTGGATGATACCTGCTACTCACTTTTAACAGGACATCACGGTTTGCCACCTTAATTTCCCGCTGATTAGTAAATGTAACTATCTTAGCTAGGGTTTTTTGAACATTTTCCTGATTTTCAACAGCCACATTTTCATCTGTTTCAGACAACTTTATGTCAAGCAATGTCAGTTCGAAATCAATACCAGGAAAGTTTTTTATTATAGAAGAAATCATCTTTTGCTGATCAATATAAAGCATAACGGCACCATTGATCTGGCGCTTACTATCAAGTAATGATTCAGGTTGCAGGCGGCCAAAATAGGTATTTTTCAGCATGACAAGACCCGACTGGCCGGTGAGAAATTCAGGGCTATTGATCAATGAGACCGTACTATTTTTCATCGCAAGAAAAATAGCTTCTTCAACCTCATCATTCGCCAGCAAATCCAGGCCAAGTAATTGTGATGTCACGGGTTCCATAGGCACCAGTACGCTAGTCACCAGGTAGGAATTACTTTTCCTGGCCTTAATAAAAATATCTTTATCCTGATCAAGCTCACGAATAAACATGCCAGCCATGCCATTTTCCTGCATGGTTTTTTCATAGGTACTGCGTTCGCGATGGCGAACCCAGTCGAGTTTAGCCAGTGCGTAAATATAAGGATAAGTTTGCACCAAATCTTGAAGGACGCTTTCAGCACTGTTGCCATCAATATCGCCATCCTGACCAAATGTGACCAGGGCAGTAATGACCCCTTCAGCTGTCAGTAAACGTTGAGCAACTTCCTGAAAGACGATATCAGAGTAATCCTCGAAATTTTTTCTTTCAGCCTGCAGATTGGCAAGCATGACCAGCGCACCACCTAACAGGACAAGAACAACAAAAAAGAGTCCTTGTATTCTGGAGTTTTTTATCAGTTTTTTACTGACTGCCATCTAACAACTCCTGTCTATATTTTTTTGCCCTGGCCTGGAGAGCTTCAGTAATTTTAATGCCTGAAAGTTTCAGCAGGGTAGTATTCTCAAAAACCTCCCACTTTCGATTGGCTATAATCGGTATCCTTTGTATAGGAACCCCATTGTGGATGGCAATAGCTGTCTTTGCTGCCCATTCTCCCTGTTCTTCTGGAATTTTTACAAACCCAAGCATAGCTAAAGGCATCATCCAGCTGTAATTGGTCAAAATCAGCTTATTGGCGTGCGCTCTGACAAATGGCCGTAAAGCTATTTCATCCCAGTCTTGAATACCAGAAGGACTGCCGAGAATAACAAAATCGGCTTCTTTCGTCTGCTCAAACGCAGACTTCCATGCCTGCTGGTCATCAACCAGCATTGGTTCAATCACAATATTTAGATCTACCGCCGCTTTAGCATAATACTTATAATCTTTTTTTTCTGTTAGTGTATTTGCACCAATATATACCCCTCTGGCACCAGGCTTAGTCAATCTGTGAGCCCACTCCAGCATTTGCCTGACCGGCGCTACTTCTATCATCCCTGTCACATTGGATGCAGGAAACCCGTACTCTTTGACTGTCCAGTTTATACCGGAAAATACCACTGGGATTTTTCCGTCTCTGAAATAAGGGACAACCAGGTACTTGGCTGCATTGTCATCTGAGGTAATTAACACGTCAGGCCTGACTTTCTTGATCTCCTTCGCAATTTCACGTGCTTTTTTTATTTTATAGGGCTCGTCCTTGTTTCGTTTGGTATCCATATCAAACTGTATCAAATCACAATGCCCTTTCAGTTCGGCACGCAAGCCACGCTCTACGCCATCTGACCAGGCATATCCCTTGTGATAAGACGACACGTAAACACATGTCCATGCAGAGGCCATAGAGATGAAACCAAATACCATTATCAGCATAAGGTGTCCCTGTAAAAGCAGTTTCGACCTGAAAAATGAGCTTCTGTTTATTCTTAAATTCGCCATAATCCCTGATAAGTATAGCCTAGCAAATCACAATCGTCCTGCTATTCATGGCATTATCTCAGGGAGACATCTTACTCAAGCATTCGAAATTATGCGCTACACCACGCTAGCATATTTTTGTTAAAACAGGATTTTTGATATGGCTACTGTCTACTACGGTGAAACACTGGCCGCCTATGGCTTTGGTGAGGGACATCCATTTGGTCCAGACCGACTCGATGCATTCTGGAACGCTGCCAGACAGTCAGGTCTTGATAGAAAGGTAGAGCTTGCCTCCCCAGTAAGTGCCAGCAGAGAAGAACTTGAAAACTTCCACACCCAAACATACATCGAAAAACTAATCCGTCTGTCTGCTACCGGCTCAGGCACGCTGGATTGCGGCGATACTCCTGCATTTCCGGGCATCTATGAATCGGCTTTAGTTGTTGCCGGCAGTGTTCTTGATGGTGCGAGACGCATCATGTCAGGAGAAACAGACAGGGTTTTCGTACCAATAGCCGGTTTGCATCACGCCCGCCGTGATACTGCTGCCGGGTTTTGTGCCATCAATGATATAGGGATATTGATAGAAGGATTGCGCAGAGAACACGGCATTCGAAGAATTGCCTATGTCGACATAGATGCCCACCATGGTGATGGTGTGTTCTATGAATATGAAGAGGATCCAGATATCTGCATCGCAGATATCCATGAAGATGGCAATTATCTCTATCCCGGGACCGGCTTCAGCTCAGAAACTGGCACTGGCGTCGCAAAAGGAAGCAAACTGAATCTCCCACTGTCCCCACCCAATGTGCAGGATAGGGACTTCTTTAATGCATGGGAAAAAATTGAAGACTTCCTGATCCTGGCAAAACCTGAGTTCATTATTCTGCAGGCCGGAGCAGACAGTGTACTCGGGGATCCCATTACACACATGGCACTGACCCCGGATGCCCATGCGCACGCAACCCGACAATTATGCCAAATTGCCGATGAACACTGCCAGGGGAGGTTACTTGTTACCGGGGGTGGGGGGTATAACCGGGGGAATATTGCGAAGACGTGGTGTGCTGTGGTTGAGGCGATGATTGGGTAAAAGAAGATCCAAGTTCCAAGTTCCAAGATCCAAGTTTAAAACCAAACCGATTTTTCTTGGATCTTGGAACTTGGATCTTCTTCCCTACAAATCCCGAACCAGCAACCCAAACTCCCCCGCTACTGCCGGCAGCGGAATCCTGACCTTCCAGCCCCCACCCGGAGCCTCTTCCAGCGGCTTGCCGTCTTTGTCCTGCATTTCATTGAGTTTGAAAGAGACATTTCCAACCGGCGTCAGCAGCTCCAGTGAATCGCCTACCAGAAACTTGTTTTTGACATCAATCAGCGACATTCCATCATCATTCTGTTCCATCACTTCACCGACAAACATCTGGCGTTGCGAAGTTGAAGCATTGTCATGATAGCGTTGCAGCTCCTGACTGTGGTGGCGAACGAAGAATCCATCGGTATAACCTCTATTGGCCAGCGACTCCAGGTCACCCATCAGTGATGGGTCAAAGTCCCTGCCAGCTAATGCATCATCTATCGCATGGCGGTAGATCTGACTGGTCCTTGCCGCATAGTAATGTGACTTGGTGCGCCCTTCTATCTTCAGGCAATCCACACCCATTTTCACCAGTTGTGCAACATGCTCAACGGCACGCAGGTCCTTGGAATTCATGATATAGGTACCGTGTTCATCCTCCTCGATAGGCATTAACTCTCCGGGGCGATTGAACTCTTCCAGCAGCATCACATGCTGTGCTTTTTTGTGCCGGTTGTCTGCCTGAAAATCCTGACTGCCCTGCGTTATGCCCGCCTCGGTTTCTTCACCGGCCACCTTGTAATCCCAGCGACAGGAGTTCGTACAGCTGCCCTGGTTAGGGTCGCGATGATTGAAGTAGCCGGACAACAGGCAACGACCAGAATAGGCGATGCAAAGCGAACCATGGACAAACACTTCGAGCTCGATATCCGGGCACTGCTGACGTATATCTTCCACCTCAGCCAATGAAAGCTCACGCGACAGGATAATTCGCTCGATACCCACACCCTGCCAGAATCTTACAGCCGCAGCGTTGACTGTATTCATCTGTACAGATAGATGGATCGGCATCTCCGGCCAGTTTTCCCTGATCAGCATAATCAACCCCGGATCAGACATGATCAAAGCATCCGGCTTCAGAACAACAATCTTCGCCATGTCGGCCAGAAAGGTCTTCAACTTACTGCCATGCGGCATGATATTGACGGCAACAAAAAAACGCTTGCCCTGAGCATGCGCCGCCTCAATACCGACAGACAGGTTCTCGATATCAAAATCATTATTGCGCACCCGCAACGAATAGCGAGGCAGACCGGCATATACCGCATCAGCACCAAAAGCCATCGCATAATGTTGACTCTTCAGTGTACCGGCTGGTGACAGCAGTTCTACTTTCTGTTCAGTTTGTGACATTTTATTCTCTTTAATTCAACTTTCCACTACTCAAAACAACTATTGTAGGTGCGAATTCATTCGCACAAAAATAGANCATGTTTTACCATATAGTNCGAATGAATTCGCACCTNCAATCCAAAGGACACAGAGTTTTCTTTACTCCTTANAACGGCCTTACGGTTCGTAAATAATATTTGCATGTTGATCCATTCATACCGGCTTTACAAACTTTCCCTTAACTCTAAACCATGCAAGTGCTGCGGCAACAAGCACCGTCAGACTGGCGGCAGCGAATGTAAAGCCTGCACCAAACCAGCCCATCATATAACCACTGGCCAGGCTGCCCACGGCACCGCCCGCACCAAAACTTACACTGCCATACAGCGCCATTCCCCGGTGCTGATGCTTGCCAGTGAAATAGCGATATATCATCGACACAGCTACACCATGGAACAGGCCGAAGCTCACTGCATGCAGCACCTGGGCCAGCACCAGCAGCAGAAATGATTCAGGGAAAAACCCTATAATCAGCCAGCGCAGGCTGGTTATGAGACAACTGCCAATTAGCAATGCCCGAAAGCGTAGAGGCCTGAGAAATCGGTGCAGCGTGAGAAAAAGCATGACCTCGAACAGCACTCCCAGAGCCCACAATATGCCGATGACTGTTTTACTATAACCGTAGTCAGACAGGTAGAGTGTATAAAAGGTGTAATACGGCGCATGACTGGCTTGCAACAAAAAACAGACACCCAGAAAGCTCATCAACTCCGGATATTGGAGTATATACCTCACTATTCCACCCTGCTCGGGCTGTGTCGGTTTTCCCGCATCGGGAATGAACAGGGTGGAAATTAAAATAGCTGTCAGCAGTATTAAAACTACCGGCAATACCAGCGAAGCGGGATTGCTATCAAGCGCATAGCCTAGAAGCAGAGAAAAGACAATGAAACCTACTGACCCCCAAAGGCGTATCTTGCCATAGCGGTGATCATCATCACCCAGATGGTTCAGCGTAGTCACTTCCACCTGCGGCAACACTGCATTCCAGAAAAAGGTGAACGACATCATTACCAGAGCCAGCCACCAGAAACTGTCTCCAAAAAAAACACCAAGATAGAAAAAGGCAGACAGAAATGCTCCTAGTCGCACCAGTCGCATACTGGACCGACTATGGTCAGCCAGCCAGGCCCATATATTCGGCGCAATCATTTTGGTGGCCATGATGATGGCCATCAATTTTCCGATTTCAGCTAAAGAGAAGCCCAGTGACGCAAGATACGGCGACCAGTACGGCAGCAGCACACCCAGTGTGCCGAAATAAACAAAATAGAAAGATGACAGACGCCAATAAGGCATGGACTACTCAACTACGACGACTGCTCCGCGAGAACATCAGCATTCTGTCCCCGATGGCGCAGCATGTGATCCATCAGCGTGATGGCCAGCATCGCCTCAACAATTGGCGTGGCGCGAATGCCGACGCAGGGGTCATGCCGACCTGTGGTAATCACTTCCGCTGATTCGCCATTTTTATTAATGGTCTGTCCTGGAATACGCAGTGATGAGGTTGGCTTGAACGCCACACTGGCCAGAATGTCCTGGCCACTGGATATACCACCGAGAATTCCGCCGGCATGATTCGACTGAAAACCGTCAGGCCTAATCAAATCACGATGCTCGGTTCCTTTCTGCTCGACACAGTCAAAACCGGCACCAATTTCAACGCCCTTGGCAGCATTGATGCACATCAGGGCATGAGCGATATCAGCATCCAGCCGATCAAACACCGGCTCGCCTAAACCCACCGGAACGCCACTGGCAACCACATTTATCCGTGCACCAACAGAATTTCCTTCCTTGCGCAGGTCATCCATATATGACTCCAGTTCAGCAACTTTTTCGGCATCGGGACAGAAGAAAGGATTTTGCTCGACGGCATCCCAATCCAGCCTGTCGATCTTGATTGGGCCTAGTTGAGCCAGGTATCCACGTATGCTGATCCCATACCGAGTCTTTAGATATTTTTTGGCTACTGCACCGGCAGCGACCCGCATCGCTGTTTCACGAGCAGAGGATCGTCCACCACCGCGATAGTCGCGCAAGCCATACTTCTTTTCATAGGTCAGATCAGCATGACCCGGCCTGAATACATCTTTAATATCTGAGTAGTCTTTTGAACGCTGGTCAGTATTCCTGATCAACAGTCCAATCGGTGTGCCGGTAGTCCTGCCTTCAAACACACCGGAGAGTATTTCGACCTCATCCGACTCACGACGCTGGGTAGTATGCCGCGAGGTGCCGGGCTTACGACGGTCGAGATCAGGCTGGATATCGGCTTCGCTTAGCTCGAAACCGGGAGGACAGCCGTCAACGATACAGCCGATGGCCGCGCCATGGCTTTCACCAAAACTGGTGACAGTGAAAAGCTTGCCTATCGTATTACCGGACATAATTATTTTCTGTTAGGTGTCATCTTAGGTTTTAGGCAGGGTGACGCCGATCTGCCCCTGGTATTTACCACCACGATCTTTGTAGGAGGTTTCACACTCTTCATCACCTTCAAAGAATATCACCTGTGCCACGCCCTCGTTGGCATAGATTTTGGCGGGTAGTGGCGTGGTATTGGAAAACTCCAGTGTCACATGCCCTTCCCACTCCGGTTCAAACGGTGTGACATTTACAATGATACCGCAACGCGCATAGGTCGATTTCCCCAGGCAAATCGTTAGCACATTGCGAGGGATACGCAGGTATTCAACCGTTCTTGCCAGCGCGAAAGAGTTTGGAGGAATGATGCAGACATCACCTTTGAAATCAACGAAGCTGTTCTCATCGAAGTTCTTCGGATCCACCAGTGCTGAGTTGATGTTGGTGAAAATCTTGAATTCATCAGAGCAGCGAATATCGTAGCCATAGCTGGATGTCCCATAGGAAACAAGCTTGTCCCCCGCCTCGTCAACACGCACCTGGTCCGCTTCAAACGGCTCAATCATACCGGCTTCCAGTGCCATCTTACGAATCCATTTATCGGACTTCACGCCCATCGCCACTTACCCCTTGATACTTATCACTAATCTCATGTGGCATATTCCTCCACATCAAGTTGCACAAAATATGTAGGTTCGAATTCACTCGAACAAAAGTTTATCCAGTTTAAGCCTTCTTGTGCGAATGAATTCGCACCTACATATGGAAGAGCTTATTATTACTGAAAAAGACCGGCATGAGAAACACTCATACCGGTCTTTTTTATAACTTCAAGCCTGCGTGATATTAATTATTATCAATAACAATATTCGGGAATGCCGCAGTAAAGTCTTTTTTCTTCTTCGAGAGTTTGGCAGCCGTACGACGTGCGATTTCACGATAGTTCATTGCAATGCGTCCTTCAGGATCGGCCACAACAGTTGGTTTACCTTCATCAACATCCTTACGGATGGTCATATCCAGAGGAATAGAGCCCAGGTAGTCAACATCATACTGTTCAGCCATGCTCAGGCCACCGCCTTCGCCAAAGATATGTTCCTCGTGGCCACATTTTGAACAGATATGTGTACTCATATTCTCAACCACGCCCAGAACTGGAATCTCAACCTTCTCAAACATCTTCAGCGCCTTGCGTGCATCAAGCAAAGCAATATCCTGAGGGGTGGTAACAATAACAGAGCCACTGACAGGGACTTTCTGCGCCAGTGTCAGCTGTGTATCACCGGTTCCAGGTGGCAGATCGATGATCAGATAATCAAGATCATTCCAGCGTGTATCTTTTAACAGTTGCTCAAGAGCCTGGGTCACCATGGGGCCACGCCAGATCATTGGCGTTTCTTCATCAATCAGGAAACCGATAGACATGGCCTGAAGATTGTAAGACGTCATTGGTTCCAGAGAATTGCCATCTTTTGATTCAGGCTGTGCACTGACACCTAGCATGCGTGGCTGGCTCGGCCCATAGATATCAGCATCGAGGATACCCACTGAAGCCCCTTCCGCAGAAAGTGCCAGTGCCAGGTTGACTGAAACCGTAGATTTACCGACACCCCCTTTGCCCGAAGCAACGGCGATAATGTTTTTTACGTTGTCCAGCATGGTCACGCCTTTTTGCACACCATGCGAGGCGACCTTGAAAGAAACGTTGACGTTGGCATCAGTAACACCCTCAACGGCCAAAACTTTTTCCTTCAGGCTGGCCGCAAACTCATCAGCAAATCCCTTGTTAGGATAACCGGCCACTATGTTGATCTCGACCTTGCCATCATTGATGTCAATCTTCTTGACTGTTTTGCTGCTGACAGGATCCTGTTCGGTATAAGGATCTACAACCAGTTTCAGTGCTTCTTCAATCTGTTCTTTTGTTACTTCACTCATGTCCTGACCTCAAATATTTTGTCGGATCGCGAAAGGGCGCCAATCCTACACTGAGAAAGCCAAAAAGTCATTTCATACAGTGTTAAAATCGGCATTTCACCATCAATTGTGAGGCGAATACCCTATTATTTTTATCAGGTACTCGCCAATTCGTACAATAACGTAGCTATATGACAGAAATCATAGATGAATGGGGGCTATGGGGGTTATTTACCAGTGCTTTCCTTTCCTCCACCCTGCTGCCCGGTGGTTCTGAAGCTATTCTGGTCGCCCTGACCCTGAATAATGCCCACGACACACTGACACTGCTGCTTGTCGCTACAGCCGGAAATACATTGGGCGGTGTATCCTCATGGCTAATTGGCCAACTTCTCAGTCACTACTGGCCTACACAGAAACTACTAAAAAAACCGGAATACCAAAAGGCCGCTTTGTGGCTGGAAAAACACGGCAGCCCGATACTCCTGCTGTCATGGTTACCCGTTGTTGGCGATCCGCTATGCCTGGCAGCAGGCTGGCTGAGAATTCATTTCTGGCCAGCGCTGTTTTTTATAACCGTTGGCAAAGCGGCGCGTTATGGGGTTATCTTGTTGTTGCTAAATTAGATCAAAGGAAAGATGAAAGAAGAAAAAAATATGTGTTCGGTTTTCAGTTTTCTGTGTTCAGTAAAAAATAAATTATCTTTTTTGGAAAAAGGATTAGATTTACTGNTATGAGTCGCACCTCCCGCAATACCCTGCAGGAATTGTAGTTTAAGACTGAAAACCGAAAACTGAGCACCGAAAACTGGTNATAACTGGTATAAACCCCCCAAAATTGTTACCTTTCCGCCTCTTATATTCATCACAGAACTAACAGAATAAATTATGCCCTCGCCACAGCGACAAATCCTGGTCACCAGCGCCCTGCCCTATGCCAATGGCCCTATCCATCTCGGCCATCTGGTTGAATATCTACAAACTGACATATGGGTGCGGTTCCAGAAGATGCGTGGGCATGAATGTATCTATGTTTGTGCCAGCGATGCCCACGGCACGCCAATAATGCTGCGTGCCCAGGCCGATGGCATATCCCCGGAAGAACTCATTACCCAGGTGCATAAAGAACATGAGNGTGACTTCGCTGACTTCCTGATTAAATTCGATAATTTTTACACCACACATTCTGATGAGAACCGTGAATTATCTGCCGCCATATACAACAAACTGAAAGAAGGCGGTTACATCGACCGGCGAACGATTACCCAGGCCTATGATCCGGAAAAAGAGATGTTTCTGCCGGATCGTTTCATCAAGGGTGAATGTCCGCGTTGCGGTGCAAAAGATCAGTATGGTGACAATTGTGAGGCCTGTGGTGCAACCTATTCGCCGACCGAGTTGATCAACGCTGTGTCAGNTGTTTCCGGTGCCACTCCCATCGAGAAAGAATCCGAACATCTGTTCTTCAAGCTGAGTGATTTTAGCAACTTCTTGAAAGACTGGATCCATGCCGGTCATCTGCAGGATTCCGTTGCCAACAAGCTTGATGAATGGCTGCAACAGGGGCTGCAGGATTGGGATATTTCGCGCGACGCACCCTATTTTGGTTTTGAAATTCCGGATGCACCCGGTAAGTATTTTTATGTCTGGCTGGATGCCCCGGTCGGCTATATGGCCAGCTTCAAAAACCTGTGTGGCAAAACGGAACTGGATTTCAATCATTTCTGGCAGGCTGATTCGACCACTGAGCTATATCATTTTATCGGCAAGGACATTACCAACTTCCACTGCCTGTTCTGGCCAGCCATGCTGGATGGCGCCGGTTACCGCAAACCGACCAATGTCTTTGTGCATGGCTTCCTGACCGTCAATGGCAACAAGATGTCGAAATCGCGCGGCACGTTTATCATGGCCCGCAGCTATCTCAATCACCTCAGCCCTGAATATCTGCGCTACTACTATGCGGCAAAACTGGGCGCCGGGGTAGAAGATATCGATTTGAACCTGGAAGACTTTCAGGCACGGGTCAATTCCGACCTGGTCGGCAAGGTGGTCAATATCGCCAGCCGCTGTGCCGGCTTCATCAGCAAGAAATTTGCCGGCGAACTGTCTGCTGAAATCCATAAGCCGGAATTGCTGCAGCAGTTTTCAGAAGCCAGTGACAATATTGCCGCGTTATACGAAGCACGTGAATTTGGCCGTGCCATCCGTGAGATCATGGCACTGGCAGATTTAGCCAATCAGTACATCGATGAAAACAAGCCCTGGGTGCTGGCGAAAGAAGACGGTCGTGAACAGGATGTACAGGATGTCTGCAGCATGGGGCTGAATCTATTCCGTATACTGATTATCTATCTGAAACCGGTGCTACCCGCTATGGCTGCATCAGCAGAGGCCTTCCTGAATATTCCCGCCTTAACATGGCAGGACAGCCAGCAAGCCCTGACATCACACAAAATCAACCGCTTCAAACCCTTGATGACGCGCATCGAAACAGCTGCCATTGAGGCCATAATTGAAGAATCTACCACTGCCCTGGCAACAGACAATAACGCCGAAGAGAATAGCATGACTAAAAGTGAAGAAGATACAAAGAGTCCACTGGCAGCAGACCCGATCAGCGATGAAATCAGCTTTGATGACTTCGTTAAACTGGATCTTCGCATTGCAAAAATTGTCAACGCTCAACATGTGGAAGGTGCTGATAAGCTGCTGCAGCTGACGCTGGATCTTGGCGGTGAAACACGCAATGTTTTCGCCGGCATCAAGTCCGCCTATAATCCTGAAGATCTACAGGGGCGACTCACGGTGATGGTGGCCAATCTTGCGCCGCGCAAGATGCGATTCGGCCTTTCGGAAGGCATGGTACTGGCAGCAGGTCCCGGTGGCAGTGACCTGTTCATCCTCGGCCCTGATGAAGGAGCTGAACCGGGAATGCGTGTAAAATGAGTCAAATTTATGCAGGTTGGGCTGAGGCACGAAGCCCAACATGATATTAATATTCAAACAACTGTTTGTTGGGCTTCGTGCCTCAGCACCAACCTACGAAAAGTTTTTATGAAACTCTAAAATGAAAGAATACGCCCTGATCCTGTTAGGCACAGTCCTCGTCAACAACTTCGTGCTGGTGAGGTTCCTTGGACTTTGTCCGTTTATGGGTGTTTCACGCAAACTGGATACCGCCATCGGCATGGCTTTGGCAACGACCTTTGTCATGACGCTGTCAGCAGTGCTGAGTTATCTGGTCAATCAATATATTCTTATCCCGCTGGATGCTGAATATCTGCGCACATTATCGTTCATCCTGGTTATCGCCGTTATCGTGCAGTTCACCGAGATGGTGATCCATAAAACCAGTCCTTTGCTATACCAGCTGTTAGGCATTTTTTTACCACTGATCACCACTAACTGCGCTGTACTGGGACTGGCCTTGCTCAATGTCCAGCAGGAGCACAGTTTTGTCACGGCCACACTATACGGCTTTGGTGCGGCACTGGGATTTTCACTGGTGCTTATCCTTTTCGCTGCGATGCGCGAGCGGCTGGACGCAGCGGATGTGCCGCTGCCTTTTAAGGGTACAGCGATAGCCCTGATCACCGCCGGTCTTATGAGCCTTGCCTTCATGGGCTTTACCGGTCTGGGTTAACAGTGGAATCCTGTTGATGACAATGACGATACTTTCGCTGGGTGTACTTGCCGGCCTTTTCGGACTGCTGCTGGGCTATTCCTCGGTACGCTTTCGAGTTGAAGGAGACCCGCTGGCGGATAAAATTGATTCATTGCTGCCGCAAACACAGTGCGGCCAGTGCGGTTTCCCCGGCTGTCGTCCGTACGCTGAAGCACTCGTCGCGGGTGAAGCAGAAATCAATCTTTGCGTACCCGGTGGTGAAGATACTATCTCTGTGCTGGCAGAAACCCTGGGCCGTGAAGTACTGCCTCTGTCCGATGAGCATGCCACTCATGTACCTGCCTTAGCGGTAATAATTGAAGAATATTGCATTGGATGTACTAAATGCATTCAAGCCTGCCCGGTGGATGCCATAGTCGGTGCAGCGAAACAGATGCATACCGTTATCGAACAGGAATGTACCGGATGTGAGCTTTGCGTGCCCCCCTGCCCGGTAGATTGCATCGATATGCGTCCAATTAAAGCTGATACCAGCACCTGGGCCTGGCCACAACCGCAATTAGCCCGCGGGGTTAGAAATTAATGGCCAGGCTGCACACCTTTCCCGGTGGACTCAAACTTGAGGGCCACAAAACCATTTCGACGGGTCAGCCTATCCTTAAGGCAGGCATACCCGAGCGCCTGTTTGTGCCGCTGAACCAGCACATAGGCAGCCCCGCAGAATGCACCGTTGAAAAAGGTGAACATGTATTAAAAAGCCAGATGATCGGCAGTGTCACAGACTATGTCGCAGTACCCGTCCATGCACCCAGTTCCGGCACGGTCATCGATATCCAGAAATTCCCGGCCGCCCATGCTTCAGGTCTTCCTAATGATGTCGTCATTATCGAACCCGATGGCAAAGATGAATGGCTGGAAAGAAAGCCCTTACCCGACATCACCGAGCTGGATCCGAGTGAACTGCGTAACATGATCCGCTGTGCAGGTATTGTCGGCCTCGGTGGTGCTGCATTTCCAACCTTCATAAAACTAAACCCGGTAGGCCGCCAGATCAGCACACTGATATTAAATGGTGCCGAATGTGAACCCTATATCAGCTGTGATGACATGCTGATGCGCGAACGGCCGCATGAAATCATTGATGGTGCAAAAATCATGCGCCATGCCTTGAATGCCGGTAAGGTCATCATCGCTATTGAAGAGAACAAGCCTGAAGCCATTGATTCACTACAGGCACTTGCCGATGATTTAGACTGGCTGGACATTCAGAGCATTCCGGTCATTTACCCAACTGGCGGGGAAAGGCAACTGGTCAAGGTACTGACGGGCAAGGATGTTCCCAGCCAGGGTCTACCTCTGGATCTTGACCTGGTGGTCAGCAATGTCGCCACCGCTGCCGCCGTACATCGGGCTCTCGACCATCAGCAGCCATTGATCTCCCGCATTATTACCGTTACCGGCTCCGGCGTCAGATCTCCACGTAATATTGAAGCCCTGATCGGCACACCGATGTCCGATCTTATCGATCTGGCCGGTGGTTATACCGAAGATGCTGATCGATTAATTATGGGTGGCCCAATGATGGGCATCACCTTAAAAACAGATGCCACACCGGTAGTCAAAGCCAGCAACTGCCTGCTGGTGCAAACCCCTGCGGATCACGCTACTGAAGCCATCACCCGCCCCTGCATCCGCTGTGGTGAGTGCGTCAAGGTCTGCCCGGTAAAATTATTGCCGCAGCAGCTGTACTGGTTCTCACAATCTAAAAATCTTGAAGGATTACAGACCCATAATCTATTTGACTGTATAGAGTGTGGTTGCTGCTCAGTTGTCTGTCCCAGCCATATCCCCCTGGTACAGTACTTCCGCTATGGCAAATCAGAAATCTGGAAGAAAGAGCAGGAAACAGTTAAATCTGACAGGGCCCGAGAACGTACCGAAGCAAGAATACAAAGACTTGAGCGGGTAAAAGCAGAGAAAAAGGCACTACACGCCGCCAGGGCAAAAAAGAATGCTGCCGGTGCTGATCGAAAAAAAGAGATCCAGGCCGCCGTTGCCAGAACAAAAGCCAAAAAAGCTGAAAGCACCAGCAGCACAGAAAACCCGGACACCTGATACCTAATACGTAAAACATAAAACTTATCTTTTAAAAATGGAATTCAGCCAGCAACAACATTACTCTCCCCACACACCGGCACAGGCCAGTGTCAGCCGCCTGATGCTGAACGTCATGCTTGCCCTGATCCCGGGGATCGTGGCCTATATCATCTTTTTTGGCTGGGGCGTACTGGTCAACATCGTGCTGGCGTCCTTTTTTGCACTACTGGCTGAAAGCCTGGTCCTGGCTATACGGCAACGCCCCGTTTTCACAACCCTGCTGGATGGCTCGGCCCTGTTGACCGGAATCCTGCTGGCACTGGCATTGCCCTCGCATACCGCCTGGTGGGTGATTGCTGTGGGTGTCATCTTCGCCATTATTATTGCCAAGCAGCTTTATGGTGGGCTGGGGCTCAACCCGTTCAATCCGGCAATGACAGGTTACGTGGTATTACTTATTTCCTTCCCACTGGAAATGACTCGCTGGAACCCGCCTCTGGAGCTGGCAGAACAGTCCCTAAGCCTTTTTGAGGCCTTTCGGTACAGCTTCAGCGGATATTTGCCTCCATCCATGGATCTGGACATGATCAGCCTTGCCACACCGCTGGATATCGCCCGTGAGCGAGTGGATATGGGGATGAATCTATCAGTGATCAGAAGTGAATACAGCATTTTCAGTAATTTGTCAGGCATCGGTACAGAATGGATCAATGGCGCCTTTCTTGCAGGTGGACTCTGGCTGCTCATTCGGCGACTGATTGACTGGCGTATTCCTGCTTCGCTGTTGTTGGCTATGCTGATTATTTCCGGTGTGTTCTGGTTTATCAATCCTGAACAGTATTTATCACCACTGTTTCATTTGTTTGCCGGTGCCACCATGCTCGGTGCCTTCTTTATTGCCACCGACCCGGTTACCGCCAGTACCACGCCCACAGGTCGACTGATCTTCGGTGTCGGCTGCGGTCTTCTGATCTATATCATTCGCAGCTGGGGTGGATACCCTGATGGTGTGGCCTTTGCCGTCCTGCTGATGAACCTCTCTGCCCCGCTGATAGATCACTTCAGTCAACCACGCATCACTGGCTATATAAACCCAAAAAACCAGAAAGAGCGCAAGCCATGAAATCAGGTGTCATAAGCCGCTCTGGATTACTACTGGGCCTTGCCGGTGTCATTGTGATTGGCCTGGTGACACTGGTCTATCATTTTACCCATGATGCCATTGTGGAAAGTGAATACCAGGCGCTGCTGCTGGCGCTCAACAGCATTATCCCGGAAGACAGTCACGATAATGATATTGTCAATGACAGCCGGGCTTTGTCCGCCAACAAAGAACTTGGACTGAAAAAAGATGCCCTGATCTACCGTGCGCGCAACAAGGGTGAAATATTTGCCGTTGCCTTCCCTGTGGTAGCACCGGATGGTTATAGCGGCCCAATCAACCTGCTGCTGGCGATTGACCGACAGGGCAAGGTCCTCGGTGTACGGGTGGTCAGCCATCTGGAAACACCCGGACTGGGAGATCGCATCGAAAGTCGACGCAGCGACTGGTTGCAGCAGTTTCCCGGTAAAAGCGTGGAAAACCCGTCGCATGAGGACTGGAAGGTAAAAAAAGATGGCGGTATCTTCGATCAGTTTACCGGTGCGACGATTACACCTCGTAAAGTCGTCAATGCTATCCACAAGGCACTGATGTATGCTGAGGCAGAACCCGGAGTATTTTTCGATGAATAATCCTGAGCAGATAAACACCAGCTACTCTAAAATTGTCCAGGAAGGACTGTGGAACAATAACCCGGCCCTGGCACAGGTGCTTGGACTGTGCCCACTGCTTGCCGTTACAGGTACTATCATCAATGCGCTGGCGCTTGGAGTAGCCACCATGATGGTTCTGATTGCATCGAACCTGGCCGTTTCCCTGTTGCGGCAATATATACCGAACGAAATTCGCATCCCGATATTTGTTTTGATCATCGCCGGTTTTGTCACCATCGTTGAGCACCTGATGCATGCCTATCTGTACAACCTGTATACGGTACTTGGAATATTCGTTCCGCTGATTGTCACCAACTGCGCCATCATCGGCCGAGCGGAAGGCTTTGCATCAAAAAATGCTGCCTTACCAGCAGTTATAGATGGCATCAGCATGGGTCTGGGTTTCACCGGCGTACTGGTAGCACTCGGTATGATGCGTGAAATCCTGGCCCAGGGCACATTGTTTGCTGATGCCAGCATCATGCTTGGTGACTGGGCAACAACCATTACTTTATTTGAAAATTATGACGGCTTTCTACTCGCCGCCCTGCCACCTGGCGCATTTATCGGTCTCGGCCTTCTGCTGGCACTGAAAAATATTATCGACCAGAAAATGCGTACGCGTAAAACTAAAAACATTCCGGTGTATGCCATTGTTGAAAATCCTGAAACACCATGAACCGGGACAAACGTATACAGATCTTCGAGTTACTGAAAAATGAGAATCCCAGCCCGCAAACAGAACTCAGATATTCCTCCCCTTTTGAGCTGCTGATCTCAGTCATCCTCTCTGCCCAGGCCACGGATGTCGGTGTCAACAAAGCCACTGCAAAGCTCTATCCTGTTGCAAACACACCGCGGGCCATACTTGATCTGGGCATAGCTGGACTGAAAGAATACATACGGACAATAGGCTTATTCAACACCAAGGCAGAAAATATCAACAAGACCTGTGTTATTCTTGTCGATAAGTATGGGGGACAGGTACCCTCATCACGAGCAGAACTCGAAGCATTACCCGGGGTAGGACGAAAAACGGCCAATGTTGTACTAAATACAGCCTTTGGCATACCGACCATAGCCGTTGACACGCACATCTATCGCGTTGCCAACCGCACCGGGATTGCTAAGGGCAAAACAGTACGTGAAGTCGAAGATAGACTGCTACGACTGGTGCCTGACCAGTATAAACAGGATGCCCANCACTGGCTAATCCTGCATGGNCGGTATACCTGCATCGCNCGTAAACCACGCTGCGNCAGTTGTATCATTCATGATCTATGTGAATACAGAGCAAAAACAGAAACATGAGCACAGCCATAGCAACCGGCCTCAGTTACGGTACGCATCCCATCATTGAGCATGCTGCCCGGGCCGTTAGAATTGCATTAGAAAAAGCCGACATCACGCAGGCCGAGTGTGTACTGTTGTTTATGACACCAGAATTTTCCGATGATGCTGAAGCAGCCGTTCGCCTGGCCGCCCGTACAGCCGGCTGTCTACAGGTTTCCGGCTGCATTGGTTATGGCATATTGACGGACCATGACTGGATACTGGACAGCCCGGGCATTGCCGCCATGGTTTTTGGTAAAGGCGCAGTAATCTCCCCACGCACCTCTGACACAGCGAAAGCCTTTCTGTCCTTTGGCACACCACAGGACTTCGACCCGAACTGGCTGCATGATGAAGCACCGCATATTGGTGCCATTGCATCAGACCCGCTGGGACAGGGCAATTACAAACACTGGCAAGGTGCCCGGATAAAAGAGAATAACTGTGTAGAACTGGCGATCAATAGTACCGAGGCAGGCTTTGCTGTCGCACAAAGCTTTAAAACTCTGACAAAACCACGCGTTATTGCTGCTGCCGAGGGTCTGGATGTGGTCAGTATTGAAGACTCTCCGGCGCTGGATGTGCTGCTAAACGCCTTGCCGCCATCGATGAAAAAAAGCGAGCTGCCACTGCACCTGCTGCTGGGTGGGGTCACCTTTGGCCAAACAGATAATGCCATAAACGAAGGCCGCTTCCACCTCGACCACATCATCTCCACCAACCCGGAAAGCCATTCAATCACCCTGACGTCAGAACTTCAGCCTGGCGAACACCTGTTCCTGGCCATCCGCGATACCTATGCGGCCGAACTTGGCATGAAGCAGGCTATCGATAGTGCAACTAAGAAACTGCGTGACAAACCGGACTTCGGCTTTATGTTCCCCTGTCTGGGACGTGGCCCCTCCTTCTACGGAGGCTGCGACAGAGATATAGAAATATTGAGAGAAACAAATCCCGGCATGCCGTTTATCGGCTTCTATGGTAATGGTGAAATCGGGCCATTAAAAAACGGCAACTATACCTACCAGTACTCGACCAGCCTGGGGTTGTTTAAAATAAATAACAGCCAGGGAACCTCTGATTAATTCTGAGCGAAGTAGATTGCGATCTAAAATATCCAGATTTGAGGCGAAAATCGCACGGCCGCTC
>JGI24024J18818_10000092_pt1 | contig 26027 bp, 27 predicted proteins | sample Cruoilmetagenom2_FD_18818 | JGI IMG/M metagenome (IMG submission 18818) | reverse complement strand
ATGAAAGAGTTTTTATGAAAAATATTTTACTGCTAAGTGTATTATCTATACTGTTATATGCCCATCCTACTTTTGAACCTTCCCAAACATGTAAGTCATGTCATCCAACGATTTATGATGAATTCCAGTCTACTCAACACGCCAAAGCATCTATATTTGATGATGAGATACACGCGGCTGTATGGAAAAAACATCCTAAAAATACTAAAATGTCTTCTTATGCCTGTGCAAAGTGTCATACACCAGCGGCATCAAACTACGATGATCTTATGAAAAAACATAACGGCATCGTACCTAATGCCAATGATACGACACAAAGAGAAGGTATCTCCTGTGCCTACTGTCACAGGATAGAGTCTATACAGCCAGGTAAAATGTCCAAAACTAACATCATATCAAAAGAGGGAAAATCTTACTTTGGATCATTGAAGTCTCATATAGAGTCTCCATTTCATAAGATTAAAACCGATAGTAAACACTTTAACAGTGGAAACGTATGTGTAGGCTGTCATTCTCACAAGAAAAACAAGTATGATATTAATGTCTGTTCCACCAATATAGACAACGAACTAGATGGTGCAAACTGTGTAAGCTGTCATATGCCTAAAGTAAAAGGCTCAGTATCAAATATGAATGAGACAAAAGAACATGCGTTTCATGGTTTCCCAGGGACGCATGCACATCAAGATATGCTTACACAGTATGTAGAGTTACTTTTAAAACAAAACGATAAAACATTTGAGATCACTATTGATAACAAAAGCTCTCATGCCTTGGCCCTTCATCCTATGCGTGTCATGCAAGTAAGAGCCAAAGTAACACGTAAGGGGAAGGTTATAAACTTAGAGAGCAAAAATTTCGCTAAAATTATCGGAGCTGATGGCAAAGGTACACCACCATGGTTAGCTAAAGAGGTAGTTCAAGACACAGCAGTTAAAGCCAATGAAAAAAGAGTAGTACAGTATAACTACAGATTAGAGAAAGGTGATACCTTAGAGGTTAGTATAGGATACTACTTAGTTAACCCTAAGATGCTTAAAAGTTTAGACTTAGAGAAGAGTGAAGTGGCAACAAAGTTTCATCACTTTAAAACAGAAAAATTTGAAATTAAATAAAAGGATAGTTAATGGCAGTACCAGCAGATGTAGGATGTTCAAATATGGTGTGTGTAGATGCACCAAAATGTGAAAGAACAGTGATTTTTGAGAATGGAACAGCAAGAGAAGTAAAAAGTTTTGGTGGAACAGAAGCCAAAGGCTGTGGAAAATTCATCCCTAAAAAAGAGAGCTAGAAACTTACTTTACCATCTCAAAAGGAGCCAATGAACTATTGGCTTCATCATTACCTATTTTTTCATCATCCTCACAACAATTCAACACAGACTTCTCTGGATTCTCTATAAAATCGTACCCTCGGTAAATAGTATAAATACCAAATAATATAACGATGATAGATGCCAAGTTCATCATATTTTTTCTTAAACCGCCTTTGTTCAGTAGTTGTGTAAAAAATCCTAAACTAAAGAGTGCAGGTATGGTACTTAGACCAAAGATAAACATCACCAGTGCTCCCCAAAGAGGACTACCGGTACTTGCAGCTGTTACCGCAAAGAAGTAGACCAGTCCACAAGGAAGCAAACCATTGAGAAGTCCTAAGATGTAAAAGCTGTAGAGTGACTTTGAGCGTAAGACCTGACGAAAAACATCCTGATACCACTTTGTTTGAGAAAAAGAGTGTTCAAGTTTTGTTAGAAACTCCAATTTTCCTAGAAGGGATAATCCTGCCAATATCATAAAGATACCCGCAATGATGGTCAGTGACGCTGTAGCGTAGCCGTTAAACTGCACCACACCACCAATGGCCCCAAAGATAGCCCCTAACATCACATAGGTTGTGATACGTCCAAAAGAATAAGAAAGATGGGCAAAAGTTTGCATGAGGTTTGACCACTTCTTGTCTATCTTCGCAGAACTATAGGCTATGACGATGCCTCCACACATACCGATACAGTGTCCAAAAGCACCTAGAAAAGCAATACTAGCAATCGTCCATAGGTCGATACTTTCCATCTAGTGACCCAATAACTTTTTTCTGATTTTAGGATTAGTCAGGTTCTCACCTCTGTACATACGCAGTTCCATTTCAGAGTAGTCTATAGTCTCATCTGTTTTCTTTTCTCTTGCTCCAAAACCATAATGCATCTCTGTTTTATCTTTTACACCGTAGGCTGCTTTTTTAGCATCTATCCATTTTTGTGTGTCTAGACTGTGTACCCAAAGTTTGGCTTCATTTTTAAAAGACTTGTCTTGTAACCACAACACCATACATCCCGGGTCATCAAAAAACCATGTTTTGCCATCTGGGGCAACCACTTGTACTGTGTTTCTCTCTTGTGTGATGAGCATTTTACAGTAAGGGTCATTGGTAAAATTGATTTTTAGGGGCAATGCTTTCATTTCTGTATTACCCTTAACGACAGTAATGGGTTGGTCATTTTTTGCCATAGAGACGAACACAACAGCAGTGATACCAAGGATCAAAAAGATAATAAGTAGAGGTAGAATTTTCTTCATTATAAGAGTACTCCGTTTTTAAAATAGTAAACAGCCACATAAGTGGTGCATAGTAACACAAAAAAGCTAAGTAAGCGAGTTACACTCTTTTGTGATCTTGTATGACTTTGTTTGAGCCAAAGTGTAGAGATAGCATCACTCAGACCTATGTAAGTACCGATAAACAGAGATGCCCATAACAGATACCCAACATACATATACTCAACCTGTAACATACAAAATGGACACTTGTGTGTGGGTAACTGATAGATGTAGGTTCCAAAGAAATAGACCACGGCATAGTATGCAATGTAGACAAAGAGAATATTTGCAAGTATATAAAGTAGTGTTTGCTTAGTTTTCAGGGTCACTATCACCAAGGCATAAAGTAAGTAAAATAAAACCAGTAAAAGTGTTATGCTAAGCCCAAAGGGTAGGGGGTTTGCACCTTCAAGTTGTCCAAAGAGAGCAGAACAACAACTCACTGGCATATGTGTGTCTATGTTAGAAAAGTAACTATAATCTAAACCTAGTTCTACAAGTATGAGAAGAAAAATGAAAGAGAAAAGCCATGACTTTTCTTTAAACCATTTATGGTTTTTTGTACGCATATCATAACGGTTTATGTAAAGCCAAAGTGTTAAGAAAAAGAGGATACTCAGTTTTAATATTAATAAGTATGATCCGTAATCATTGGCTTCTATGACACCGGCACCACACATGGCACCCGGTACCAAGAGAGACAAAGCATCAATACTAAAGATGAAATAGAGTATGAGAAGAAACTTCATACTAAAAACAAATAAGATGATGGCCGTCACTAAATAAGCTTGTTTTTCCAAAGTAAACTGAAGTGGCGTAAAACTCTCAAAATCCCACTTTAGCAAGACTTTTAATGAGACAATAAATGCCACTAAAAGTAAAAAGAAAAGAGTTGACTCACTTAGTAAATAAACAATGACTTGATTGGAGAGTAGGACTTCATTCATAGATTATACTATCTTGCCATCAACCATGGGTATGACAGTACTTTCAAAACTCAAGTTCTCAAACAGTGGGTCATGTGTAGCCACTACGATGGTTTTACCCAGTGCATGTAACTCTTTGAGTATCTCGATAAACAAAAGTGAGTTGTCTCTGTCCAGGTTAGCGGTAGGTTCATCACAAAGTATGATGTCAGGGTTGGCAACTAAAGCTCTAGCTATGGCTGTACGCTGTTTTTCTCCCCCTGAGAGTCTGGAAGCAAGACTCTCTTTTTTATGGTTGATGTTTGCAAGCTTTAGAGCACTATTGACTTTTTGATGTATCTCTTTCATTTTCAATCCAGAGGGAATGAGCGGTATAGTGACATTCTCACTGACTGATAAATGCTCTAAGAGGTTAAAGTGTTGAAAGATCATCCCTATTTTTTTGGCACGAAGCTCAGATGCAAAGGCATCAGGCAGTTTAGAGATAGGTTCGCCTTCTATGAGGACTTTACCCGAGCTAGGCTTGTCAAGTCCTGCCATAAGGGAGAGAAGAGTCGTTTTACCAGAACCACTCACACCCTTTAAGACCACACACTCACCTTGTACTATGTTTAGGTTAATTTCTTGAAGTACTTTTACTTCATTACCTGCATGTTCAAACGTTCTATTGAGGTTTTCTATTTGTATCATCATTTCATTATTCACAGCATCGCTTCTCATAACATTGCTTCTTTCGGATCAGTCACAGAGACTCTCCATACTGGTATCAACACTGCTGCGATAAAAGGCAAGGCATAAATAAGGAAAATGGATGTAAATATAGAAAAATCAAATACAGGTACAAAAGAAACGGTGTTCTGTAAGTTTTGTCCTCCTAAGAAAATCTCACTGAGTATGGGTGCGCCTAAAACAAACACATAAACATATGCGATAAATATACCAAGTATGAAAGACGCAAATACCACCATGAGTGTTTCCATGAATTTGAGTTTTAACACATCGTTGATGCTCCAACCTAAAGCTCTAAGCAATCCAATATGCCGTCTCTCAGTTGAATAGACCATACTGTAACGCTGATAGAGTATCAGTGCAAAAGTACCCAGTACAATAATGAAGAGGATAAGAAAGAGACCGCCTTTATAGTTGTAAAGGTTTTCATACGATTTTCGTACTTCATTTTTATTGACCACCTGAAGGTCGAAGTGTAAGGCAGAGAGTTTATCGGTCATCATGTCCCATTCATCTGGATTGGGCACATTAAATGTAATGTCAGAGACTTCCTCTTCACCATAGCCCAACACTCTACGCGCTAAATCTATAGGCATCACCATCATGTCGTTGGCTATTAGATTACTGTTGCTAGGAAGTATTTCAAAAATCTTTACTTTTTCAAATGTACCAGATGGCGTTAAGAAGTTATAGGCATCTTTATAAAAGTGTGCTTCCAAATATGCTTTCACACCTTGACCCACTAGCATTTGCTTTCCTTCAAGAAAAGCTTTGATATCTGTTGTCGCTATGAGTTTTTGCAGTGTTTCATGACTCTGCTCTTCCATGAAGTCTACACCCACGATGAGAAAAGACTTCTCTTTGGCTGCAAAATAGTACCGACCATACACCCTGGGGGTTACTTTACTTACACCATAAATATCAAGCAGTTCATCACTCCACTCTATAGGAGTAGGGACAGAGCCTCCTCCTTGTACTCGAGAGACTACAAAGTCTGGCTGTACTTTTAACGTCTCTTCTAGAGAAAATCGAATAGATGAAGAGATAAACTGTACAGAAGAGAGCAAAAAAAGAATCATCACAGATATGCCCACGACACTCAAATGTTTAGATCGTTCTTTATAAAGCTGAAGGGTAAGAAAATGCCAAAATGCGTTAGTGTTCATAAACGAAATCCATTCTGCCTAATGCCGGCATTTCGGGGTAGGTAACATTGAAAGAGGATTCATCATAAACCACAGATAAAGAGAGGGGAGAAAGATGTGTCAGTTTTGCCATAGTTTGTATGGAGTGACTATATTTTTCATAAGGAAACAAAAGAGTATGTACAGCCATTGTAAACACCATGAGTATCAACAATAATGAGAATGATACAAAAGGTTTTATCAAGTATTTTTCCTATGAATTAGTCGTTATATTCTAACCCATCAAGCCCCATAACAAGCTTGGGTGTGATAGCATCAAATAGAATTATTTGCTCACCACCATGGTCACTCAAAAAGTTCTGTGCCGCATCTTTAGTGAGAAAAGGTATAAGTTCATTACCCATAGGCCCAAATACATCGGAACCTACAACATAAAAAGCCTTTTTTGCATCAATAGCTTTGAGTGTATAAAAGTCTGTGACTTCGATGTTGGTTATTTTGCTTCTGTCATAGGGAAAGTCAATGTCAAAGATGTAAAACTTCATCATATCTTTTACACCATCAAAGTAGTGTATGTTGGCATTTTCTGTGATGAGTGCCGCCCATTTAGGATACTTAGTCACAAACATACCACATACAGGACACTTTGCCTCTTTAGGCACTTCCATTTGACCTTTTACATTAGCAAGTGCTTCAGAAGAACCAGCCATGAGAAAGTAAGCTAGAGCTTCTTTGTTTCGCTTATTAATCGTTATACAGGGTTTAACTCTGTCTAACTCTTGGAGTATGACCTCAAGTTTTTTACTTTTAATCTGAGAAAGTTTACTTTCATCACACAGTTTTAACGCAACCTTTTCACCTTTTTGAACCAGTTTGGCATATTTACCAGGAGAGATACCCTCCGCGTACACCAAACCAGCAAGTAGAAATAGAGCTAGAAAAAACCGTGTCCAAAACCGTCTCACTGTATGTCTTATTTGCTACGTGAGTTTAGGTAAAGACCAATAGCTTGAAGCTTTTTACCTTTGATCTCACCACAAGGTTTTTGTGTTTTTAGGTATGTTTTTGCTTCTGCCACAGAGTTAAACTTTGCATCAACAGGCTTACACATTTTGTTAAACATCATTTCACCTTTTTTAGCTGCCATTGCTTGTTTTTTCTTGATCATTGCACTCTCTTTTGCAAGTGTACTTTTTACGGAAGCTAACGTATCCTCAAAGTTCATCACTTTTCCACCAAACTCTTTTGCAAAAGCCTCTGCATCTGCTTTATTTGCAAAAGCATACTTACTCGTCATACTCATAGTCCCAGCTTTAGAACTACCAAACACATATGATGCTGTACTTGCATCTATGAACTTTAACGTAGTATTATCAACTACTTTAATATCTGTTACTTTCCCACCATCAGCCATAGTTTCAGCCAAACAGTGGATGGAACAATACTGCTCAGATTTACCATCAACATGCGCTGCATGATTTGTCTTATAAAACATTGGAAGAGTCATACCACACTTAGGACAATACATTTTAGCTTCACCCTCTTGGAGTATCACTGCTTTATCTGGTGAAACAGCTTGAAAAAGTGTAGGCATTTTTTTACCCATTTTATCCTGCTTCATCTCTTCCGCATAACCATTAGAACCTACCATCACCAACGCCGCTAATACCAATACAATTTTCTTCATATACATCCTTTTTATTTATTTTATTATCTTATAATATAAATGTTAATTTTTTCTTAATCTACATCAAGAATATGAGTAATTATGTGAAGTTAAATTGAGTTTATACTTTAAAGTGGGAGATAGATTCCCATCGAAACGATGGGAACAAGGGTAAAGTTTTAAGAAGCTTCCGTATAAAGATGTTTCGCTTTTTGTACGTGGAAGTTAAGTCCTATCTCTTTTTCTGTACATCCAAGAGCAAGAGCAACCATCTGAGGCATGTGAAGTACCGGAAGTTCTACATCACGACCCATCACTTTACCGATGCTGTCCTGGTAGGTATCCATTTTGAGGTGACAAAGAGGACAAGGTGTTACCATGATGTCTGCATTGTTGTCTACAGCGTCAAGCAGGGCATTCCCAGCCAATACTTCAGAGGTATGGTTTGCTTGAAGTTCTACGTGGAAACCACAACATTTGTTTTTACTCTCATAGTTTACCGGGTTACCCTCAAGTGCATCTATAAGATTATCAAGTGAAGTAGGTACATATGGGTTTTCATGTCCATTTGCCTCTTCATGCAACTCGGAAGGACGGATGTTATGACATCCATAGAATGGTGCGATGTTCAGGTGCGAAAGTGGTACAGTGACTTTATCTTTAATATTATCCAAACCATATTCATCTATCAGTGTATAGAGGAAGTGTTTGATCTCAGATGTACCTTTGTACTCCAGTCCTACTTCTGCCAGTTTTTCGTTCACTCTGGCTTTTAGCTCAGGGTCAGTGTCCAGTGCATGTTTTGTCATAGCCGAGTTAAGCTGACAGGTATTACAGATTGTGATCATAGTAAGACCCAGTTTTTCTGCGTAACAGATGTTTCTGGCATTGAGTACATGTGCTAGAAATTCATCGAAGTCTTGCAGGTGACTCGCACCACAACAAGATGCTTCTTCTAGTATAGTAATTTTAATTCCNAACTTATCAGCTACTGCAAGTGTAGATGAAAGTAACTCAGGTGTAGACTGTTTAGCCGTACATCCTGTAAATAATGCATAGTGTAATTGTTNGCTCATCTTATCTCCTTACAGCTTATTCGTTTGTGAAATTTNAATNAGTTTTTGAACTTCATCTAAGTTTTTGATCTTCGGAATACTGTCTATAAATGGTATACCTGAATGCCAGTGGATCTTACCTGTTTTCATCATCTTCATCGCAGTACCTAAGTGTTTATACATACCCAAGTAACCCTCAGAATAGGTTACGATATCTGCTTCATCAAGGTAACCAGTTTTCTTCATACCTCTTAGGAAACCTTCAGCGTGACGTGTTGCCACGTTACTTTCAGCTACACCAAACTCAAACTGCATGTTGTGAAGTTTACCGATCTTTTCGATAGGATTAACCTCTTTAGGACATGCTTCAGCACATTCAAAACATTTTACACAATCCCAAACACCGGAACCAGATTGGAACGTGATCTCCAGTCTCTCTTCAGTCGCTTCATCTCTTGTATCTGCTGTAAATCTGTAAGCTGCTGCAAGTGCAGCAGGCCCAAGGAATGCATCATTTACTTCAAGTGCAGGACAGGCATAGTGACAGGCACCACACTGGATACAAAGGTCTGCGTCAAGCAAGGCGTTAAACTGAGCGATAGACTGTTTAGACTCAGTCTGCGGTCTAGGATCAATGTCTGCAACGATATATGGTTTAACAGCAGCATGCTTGTCCCAAAAATCACTCTTATCGATGATCATATCTTTCACAGCACGTTTTTTGCTTGAAGGTTCAAGTGTAATGTCATTATCGAAAAGGTCAAGCAGTTCGATAGCATTTTGTTTACATGCAAGTACAGACTTACCGTTTACTTTTATCGCACAAGCCCCACAAATACCATGTCTACAAGAACGTCTGTAAGAAAAACTTCCATCATGCTCCCATTTGATTCGGTTCATAAGATCAAGGACAAGCTCATCTTTTCCTACTTCCATCTCATACTGTTTAGTGTATGGAAGGTAATCAGTCTCAGCATTAAATCTAAATGCTTTTATAGTTACTTTTCTAGTATCTTTATTCATCATAACCTCCTTAATATGTTCTTTCTTTAGGCTCAAACTTACCAAGCACCACTTCACCCCATTCGTGAGTCATATTGAAATCTTTATCCATGTATGCATAGGTATGCTTGAGGAAGTTTTCATCATCTCTTGTTGGGAAATCTTCACGATAGTGACCACCACGACTCTCCTCACGGTTCAGTGCACCATCTACGATGAACTTAGAAAACTCTAACATATGACCAAGCTCTATGGCTTCCTGAAGGTCTGTGTTAAATGTGTTTGATTTATCATCTATACGAATATTGTTAAAACGTCCTAAAAGATCATCTATAAGTGCTAACTGCTCATCTAAAGACTCTTTGGTTCTAAATACACCAGCATTTTTAGTCATACCAATTTGAAGTTCTTCTCTTAACCCTGGTACTGACTCATTACCATTTGAAGTTTTGAGTTTTTCCATCTCCGCTAACATTCTGTCTGCATCTGCAGCAGTTGCCTTACGAAGTTCGATCCCCTCATCAAGTTTTTTAACCATATTCTCACCTGCATGACGACCAAAGAGCAAGGCTTCAAGTACTGAATTGGCTCCAAGACGGTTCGCTCCATGTACAGAAACACAAGAACACTCACCCGCTGCGTAGAAACCTTCAGTAAGCTCAGTTGGAGACTTACGTACTTCACAATTGATATTCGTTGGAATCCCACCCATAGAGTAGTGTGCCGTAGCAGAAATATGGATAGGCTCTTTTAACATATCTTGCCCCTGGAACGCGATAGCAAGTTCACGAAGTTCCGGAAGACGCGTTAAGATGATCTCAGGATCTAAGTGTGTGAGATCTATGTTTACTGACTGACCACCTTTACCCACACCACGTCCTTGACGTACTTCTTCCATAATGGCTCTAGATACAACATCACGAGATGCAAGTTCCATAGCATTTGGTGCATACTTCGTCATAAATCTTTCACCCTCAGAGTTAAAGAGACGACCACCTTCACCACGTGCCGCTTCAGAGATAAGTACTCCTGAACCACCAAGACCACTTGGGTGGAACTGTACAAATTCCATATCTTCAAGTGGAAGACCGTGACGTGCTACGATAGAGAGAGAATCTCCAGTGTTCGCATGTGCATTTGAGTTAAATCTATATGCTCTTCCGTGTCCACCTGTAGCAAACATTGTTACTTTGGCATTAAAGATCGCTGGCTGTGAGTTACGGATGTCATATGCTGCAACACCAGATACTTTTCCATCTTCATACAATAGATCCGAAGCATACCACTCATCAAACACTTCGATACCCGCTCTGTGAGCTTGCTCATAGATAGCTTGAAGTACTGCAAGACCTGTTCTGTCTTTTGCATAACATGCTCTAGGCTTGGACTGTCCGCCAAAAGGACGAATAGCGATCTTTCCTTCTTCATCTCTTGAAAAAGTAGCTCCCATTCTCTCTGCCCATCTGATAGTCTCTGGTGCTTTAGTACACATAAGTTCAACACAATCCTGGTCAGCAAGGTAGTCAGATCCTTTTACTGTATCAAATTCGTGAAGCTCTGTAGAGTCTCCCTCACCAAGTGCTGCGTTGATACCACCTTGTGCTGCCCCTGAGTGAGATCTTAGTGGATGAAGTTTTGTGATTACCGCTGTTTTCTTTCCCGCTTCAGTCAGCTCTTTTGCTGCTGCTAAACCAGCAAGACCAGAACCAACGATGACTGCGTCATATTCGTAGATTTTAATATCTGAGTGTGTGCTCATAGTAAGTATATCCTTTTAGTACATAATGCCTTTATTATATCTATTTATGCATTAAAATTTGTTATAAAAGGGGAGGGTTTTGATGAAGAATTTTGAGAATGTTACGATAGGTTTTAGATATGTTCGAAATTAGTTTTGTTGTTATCTCCGCAAGAGGAACGAGGATAACATCTTATGTATGAGTTATACTTCTACGCTACTTACCTGTGCAATAAAATCTTCAGCAGAAATAAGCTCTAAACCTATGATCTCTCTACCTACAGTTTTTTCTATAGCTGAGAAGTTATTTTTGAACATATCAAGTGCAGCAACATCTTCAACAATCAATACTTCTGCACCGGCATCAAACGCATCTAAAATGGTTGCAGCGGCTTTTTTAAATGCCAACTCTTTGTTGTCATCAAGCAGACTGAGACCTGAGAGTTTATTTGCTCTTGGGAAGTGGATACCTGTCATACCAAGTTCAGCGATCAATTTGTGCATCGCTTCATGAGAAGCTGGACCATAATAGTGTGCAACCTGTTTTTCTTCTACATTTTCTATGGTCTCTACAGCTCTTTTAGGCACAATAACTTCCACTTCCTTTTCCTCTTTTTTAGAAAAACGTGCGATCAGTTGTTCACAGAGAGAAGGACCTTCTTCCGGATTAGCTAATGCTTTTAGTGTAGAGATCTCATCTGTATAGTCTTTTGCATTGAAAAGGTTATTTTCATATTCACAGTCAAGGAGTCCGGAGTGTGCAGAGGTGATCGCATCAAGAATAGCTTCTTCATGCTCTGAACCTTCAGAGATCATTTTATGTGCAAGCACAAGTATGGCATCACCAATGTACTCACGGTCAAAGTTTTCTGTCTCAGAGGCGTAGTGCAGGGCATACAATGTTTTGTAGTATTTTAAGTCAGCTTCTGTTGCGTACGGTTCTAAAAGTGCATAACTCTGCATAAAGTCATCATCATTTATTTTAAGTCCGTCATTTGAACGGTAAGAATTCACCGGGTCTATTTGCAAGTCAGTACCAAGTCTTTCAACAATGCTTGACACAGACTGTTTAGCCTCAACCACTAAACCATTGATCTTCATAAAAAGCTTTTGTTTTGGGAAAGAAAAGTTTTCATTTTGTGCTTGTATCAAAGTAAGTACGTCTTTTGCTGTAGCATTATCTTCTACACTAATGTTGAAGTGTTTGTAGTAAGGAAGGTAATCTGTTTTAGCATTAAAGAAGAATGCTTTTATAGTAATTTTCTGTGACATGTATACTCCGGCATATTATAGATATTATTTGTCTGAGTATAGCTTATGTAACTGATAAGTCTCAGGTTTAGAGATGCTAAAGATAAAAGGCTTGAACTATGTTACAAATTTACCAATTTAGCCCTCTAAATAATATTAAAATGTTGTCTGAGAAAAGATTTTTTCTGAAGCTTTGTAACTCCAATGTGTATCATCTGGATAATACAGATCCTTTACACCCTTTTCTAACTCTTTTAAAAGAATTTTTTTTGTATCTATAAACTGGTACTTTTTAGGTAACTTTCTTAATGCTTCGAAAAAAACACTTTCAGGATAGTCATCATTCTTTAGATACTTACTATACATGGTGTATTTATCAGGTGCTGGCATAAAATACAGTTTTATATTTTTCTTTTTTAAAATCTCAGCTACTTTATTAAAATTATCATTCAGCTTTTTAATATTCATTTTAGTAGCCTTGAATATAGATATCAAGTCACCTTTAAAAAATAATAAAGTGCTTTGATCTTCTGATGTAAAAAAACCTTTTTCTAACTCTGCTTTGTATACACCGGAGGTAAAAGCATGGTCATTAAATTTATATAAAATATTATATTGCAATGCTTTAAAATTTTGATTGTTAATAAAATTTATTTTTTCATCTTTATCCAAATACATACTCTTTTGTCTATTCAATTCTAAAACAACATTATCATAAGGTCTGTAAATACTTGTATTTATATCTAAAGCAAATCTATCAATACTGAATCTTTCAACAGATTCTACAATAATACTGTGTGGACTGATCTCGTCAAGCAACCCATTGTTATTCATCACAAGTATCGTTTCTAAATAATTAACGGTTCCGGATAATTCGTTTATATTTAAAACATTGCACTTATTTATAGTAGCAATGTAATCTTGGTAAAATGGATTAATTCCCTGTGTAGCAGCATTTGAAAAAGAATCACCAATGGTTAATATATCTACTTTATGATCACCTGTACTATATGTTTTAAAATTTATATGTTCTTTTTTCAGAGTTACACTTTTTTTTGATGGATAGGATTGTCTGGGGTATAAACTACCTGCATACATTGATATACGACTTAGATCACCTGTATAAATGTCATCATGGATAAGTAATACATGCTTTGTAAATATATGCCAAACGAAAAAATGGAATATAACTATTAATACTATAGAAGAAATAACGATATTTACATATTTTTTGTAGTTCATAGTTTTTTTATTTAGCATTTTTAAATACAACTTCCATGGCTTTATAACTCCAATGTGTATCATCAGGATAATACAAATCTTTTACACCCTTTTCCAACTCTTTTGACAAAATTTCTTTTGTATCTATGAACTGATACCTTTTAGGTAACTTTCTTAATATTTCAAAAAAAGTACTTTTTTGATACTCATGACTGATAATATACTTACTATATAAGTTATATTTATCTACATTGACCATCACACTTAGCTGTATATTTTGTTTAAGTAAAAGATCTGCTAATTTATTAAAGTTATCATTCATTTTCATGATATTCTCATCATTTTCATATTGGAGTCTTTCTATATCATCTTTATAAAACATAAGCTCATCTGATATTTTTGAAGAAAACAGATTCTTATTTATCTTCTCAATATAGTAATCTTCAATTTGACCATATCCTTGTAATTTAAATTTCACATTATATAAAAATGCATTAAAATTTAAATTGTTTATTACCCTGATCTTTTGCTTGTCTTCGACTTTGGGATTATAAATATCATATACTGATGTGATAGCTTTATGTAGATCCTCAGTTGAGTTTAGGTCAAAGTTCATATCTTTGGTAAACCGTTCCAGTGATTCTCTTTGCACACTTTGTAATAAAACATGTTTTACATCTAATTTTTTTAAATATCCGGAATTAACAAGTAAAACGATGGTTTCAATGAAGTTATCTGTTTTGGGCAATTGAAGAATATTCAATACTTCAAAATTATTGTATGTTGCTATGTAGTCCTGATAGTAAGTATTTCTCCCATTACCTCCGCCATTGGAAAATGAATCTCCAATAACCAGCATATCTACTTTAGAATGATTAAAATCACTAAAAGAAATATGCTTTTTTTCTAGATCTATAATTTTTTTTCTAGGCAATGACAGACCTATATAGTATGACATACTTGCTAAGTCCCCCACGCCATCTTCACCGCTAGGATTCACTTTATCTACATATAATTTCCACATAGTAAAACTAAAGAGGAGAAATATGATCATAATAAAAACATATAGTAAAACAAATTTATTATATTTTTGCAAATACTCCTCCTCTAAAAATTAAAATACAGGAATTCAGAAAGCTTATTTAAATTAGAAACCGCATACATCATCAATACAATACTAAATATCAAATACCATTTAGTAGGTTTAAATGATTCACGAAGCTGCTTGCTATTTTTAGTAGCCAGAACAATGATCAATCCAATAAGGATCCATGAGACACTTTTATTACCATTAATATGATGTAGCCATTCTCCAAATGTAATCCCATAGTCATTTAAGTAAGCTAGTTTTTCAGCATATTTTGATGAAAACTCTATGCCGGTAAATCCAAACATTGCTTTTAATACTTTAATGGCATCGTCCCACTCTTTCGCTCTAAAAAATACCCAGGCGATGTTAATAAAGTTAAATGTTATAAACCATGCCAATACAGCATTCATCGTAAATCCAAGATTTTTCCATGCCCTATGTATCACTAAGGCAGCGCCATGCAAAAACCCCCAAAATATAAATGTCCATCCCGCACCATGCCATAGTCCGCCCAAAATAAACGTTGCCATAAGGTTACTGTATGTACGAAAACTTCCTTTTCGATTTCCTCCAAGAGGAATATAAATATAATCTTTTAAAAATCTTGAAAGCGTAATATGCCATCTTCTCCAAAAATCTTGAATATCTTTTGCTTTATACGGTGAGTTAAAGTTGATTGGTAATTTGATATTAAACAGAAGTGCTGCACCTATTGCCATATCCGTATAGCCACTAAAATCAAAGTAAAGTTGAAAGGTATAACTTAAAGAGGTTACCCATCCTTCTATCATAGTTAAAGTTTCTGCTTTGTCAAATCCTGCTGTAGCCCACAATGCAAATTGATCTGCAATAATTACTTTTTTAAATAAACCAACTGAAAATATAAATAATCCAAGAGCTATATTTTTATGGTTTTTAACAAGATTCCACCTGGAAGCAAACTGAGGCATCATTTCTTTATGGTGAACAATTGGTCCAGCTATAAGTTGAGGGAAAAATGTTACGAATAAAGAATAATTTAAAAAATCATATTCTTTTGTCTCAGCTCTGTAACTATCTACTAAATACGCTATTTGCTGAAAGGTAAAAAAGCTTATAGCTAAAGGAAGTGCCAGATGGAGCATGGGAATATTCCCATCAAAAAGGGCATTAAAATTATTTATAAAGAAATCCATATATTTAAAGTAACCCAGAAGTAATAGATTTGCTATGATACCTATGGCTAATAAAACTTTTTTAGATACTCTCACTTCAGAAAGATTTTCATTTAGACTATTACCAAGGGTATAGTTAAATAACATTGAACTGAGTATAATCGGTAAATATGCTATATTCCACCAGCTGTAAAAAAATAAACTGCTAAATACCAGAAAGCCCTTTGCTCCTGTTATCAATCTTTTATTTAAAAGAAAAAAGTATACGAAAAATGATATTGGTAGAAATAAAAATATAAATTCTTGAGAATTAAATAGCATTAAGTTTTAGTTTACCTTTCTTTCACGGTGCATATAGTCTATGTCATCTATTTCTGTGTTTGTCATTTGAGATCCTTTAAAGTTATGCTATTTTACACTTTTTTCCTTATATAACAACCTGACAAATTAGATATAATGCACTTTAATCTCTATAATTTAAGGCTCTCCAATGAATGTAAGACGTATATTTATTATTTCTGTTTTAGCATTTTTTGTTCTGTTATTTATACTTCAACCTGACTCTGAAAATGTTCTAACTGCTCCTTTGCAATCAACGGACAGGGTTTTAGCTTTTGGTGACAGTTTAACCTATGGAAGTGGTGCTTCTTCTCAAAGCTATCCCCTACAACTTCAAGGACTCATACAAAAAGAAATTATCAATGCCGGTGTACCCGGTGAAACTTCATCACGGGGACTGGAACGTTTACCTGCTTTACTTCAAAAATACCATCCTAATCTCATCATTCTTTGTCATGGGGCAAATGATATTATTCAGAAAACATCAAAAAACATTTTAAAAGAAAATTTGGTGAAAATGATAAGAATGAGTAAAGAAACAGGTGCACAGGTTTTACTTATAGGTGTACCGGACTTTTACTTGTTTGGATTTACAACCGATGGTCTTTATAAAGAGATATCAAAGCAGGAAAATGTCCTTTATGAGGGAAATATACTTTCAAGGATCGAAAATGATCCAGAGTTAAAAAGTGACAGGATCCATCCTAATGCAAAAGGGTACGGTTTGATGGCAAAAGCCTTTGCGGAGATATTAAAAAAGTATAAAATAGTTGAATAATGCTACAATTTCCACCATGAATAAAATTGATAAAGAACAATACCTCATAAATATACTAAGTTCAAAATATATCGGTGACGATGCAGCGGTAGTCGGTGATACCCTCTACAGTATGGATGCTTTCTTTGAAGACGTACATTATAAGCGTGAATGGATGAGTATGGCTCAGATAGGGCGTAAAGCCATGCTTATAAACCTTTCCGATGCCATCGCAATGAATGCACAACCACAATTTGCTCTTGTAACGGTTTCCGTACCTAAAACATTGACCGAAACAGAGATCGACGAACTGACCCTTAGTATGGAAAACACAGCCAAAGCGTACGGTTGTGAGATCATCGGTGGTGACACTATAGGTGGAGACAAGTTACATTTTTCTATCACTATCATTTCCAAAAGCGACACACCTCTTTTACGTACAGGATTAAAAGAGGGGGATCTTTTGGCTTTTACCGGTACCTTAGGTGAGAGTAAACGAGATTTGGATGCACTCTCCAGGGGTGAGGAAATACACGAGAATTCACGATTTTTTGAGCCTACATTAAGAGCAGACTTCATAGCTAAAGCGAGACCTTTTTTACACACAGGTATGGACATTTCAGATGGTCTTTACTGTGATACCAACAAGATGTTGGATATAAATAAATACGGATTTGACTCCTTTGAAGAGATAGACGATACAGTAGGGCTTAGCGGAGAAGAGTATGAAATGCTTGTAAGCTTCGCACCTGAGCATTATGCTGAAGTGATGGAAGTAGCAGAAGCAACAAAAACACCTTTAACCGTGTTTGCAAAAGTGGCAAAGAATAATGAGAGATATACGTGTAAAAGCCATCACTTTTAAAAGTAAAGGGGACCTCTAATAATAGGTCTATTCTCTATGCTTTTGCATAGATCTCAAAAACATTTCTCTGGCTTCTATACCTAACATTTTAGCTTTGCTAAGGTCAGGGTATACGCCACCTAAACCTTTACCGTCATTACCGTGACATCCTCCACAGATACTGGTGTAGAACATTGCTGCATCTTCAGGGTAAGGTTTCTTACATTTTCTGCCAGATAAGGTCATCGTATAGCAGGCGATCTTTTCCGCATCATCAGGGCTTGCAAAACCAGCCTCCATAACACCACTTTTAAAGTCCAGGCTATTAGAACCTTGATTAATGACTTTTATGATGTAGTTTTTTGTATATTTATCTGAATTTATGTGAGAGAGTTCATCTTCATAATGGGTTGTTTTATGTGATTTGATGTGTTCAGTATAATGACTATTCTTTTTGGTATTCACTTTTTCAGGATGACGAAACTTTGCATTATAGACCGCATATGCAAGGACAATGAGTATGGCAATGAGAGGTATGATCTTTTGCATCTTTATGCTTATCTCTTTTCCCATCTGTTTTTTATTTTTCTTCTGAGTGCCTCTTGGACTTCTGCTATAAGTCTCTTTGCTTCCTCAGCATACACAAATGTGCCTTTATAATCAGCTTCAATATCTTTCACATAAGCCTGAAGTTCTTCTTTTTGGACATCATTAACAGGAGGTGTAAAAAGATACTTCATTGCACTCTCTTTATCATAGTTTCGTCTGTCAGTCTCAATATATACTTTACTTGATCGCAGTACGACCGTATGATTTGGAAGCATTTCATAATGCTGTATTCGCGCACCATAAGGACTGTTATACTTTCTACCTTTTCTATCCCAAAAACTGTAAAGCATGATATTCGTACCATTGATCTCATAGCTTCCATCCTGCATTTTTTGATCGGCACAGCTTCCTGTACGGTCTTTGAGTCTAAGACTTAAAACAAAGGTACGATCATTGTTATTCTCTTCTTTGTAAAGACTCATTACTTCACCCTTAGAATCATAAATATCATAAGTCTCAGTAGTGATAGAAAAGTCTTGATTCCCTAAAGTGATATGCTTTAATTCTTCAGAGAACAGAAACGATATGAAGCTAAAAAAAAGAACTAAAAGTATTTTCATGGTTCAATTACCTTTCTATATTTCTATGTGCCAGATCTACTGGGTATTGTCTCTGGGCACAAAGCGTTTCTGCCAACATATTTACCTCAAGTTCATGTAAAGTCTTTAGATGCTGAAAACTTCTTTTACCTTGCATGGACCGATCTACATAGCCAAGTTCTACAAGTTCTTTAGTGATCGCATCGATCATATCCATAACAGAGGAGACCTTGACTATCTCACATCTTGCATAACGTTCTGTTGGGAACGAAACTTCGGCAACACGCAAAGTAGGATCATCCCCTGGAATCTGCTGTGCTCCAAAAAGAGGTTTTGAAGCTACAGATGCTTCAGAAAAGTGAGGAATAAATTTAGAAAGGTGGTCTATAGCACTTTGTGTACGTTGTCTTATCTCTTCATTTGTCCAAGATTTTTCTATTTTTGCTATGAAATCTTGTCCTAATTTTGGTTGGCAACTTAACGCAGTGTTGGCGACCAGGCCATCATTATAGAGAGTGATGTCTGTAGTCATACCGTGAAGTTGAAAGTATCCGTGAGGGTAAGGTGTAAACTGCCCCATACCCTCTGGTGTACCACGTTTTCCATGGAAGATAATCTCGGGAAATAAAATACCCTCAGACTCTTCCCACTTACTCACATAAGCTGCTTTGAACTCTACCATACATTCACACTCTACACCTAACATATCGTCTATCTTACCTGTACGGAACCCTGCAGCATTTATGAGGTAATCAAAACTCTCCGTGTTAGTTTCGTCGTTTGTGATGTATGTAACATTCCAAGTATATGTTTGCTCTTTCACCGTTTCCTGTATGTTGGAGACGATAGTACTTGTCTTTAGCTTTACTGAACTTAGCTCTTGCAGTGCCAACATTGTCCCTGAAGCCAGTCTAAAGAGGTTCAGCCCATACTCTTGCACCATAATAAGAGGGAACTGTACTTTAGAAAGGTCTATATTTTTAGCGACAGTTATCATCCACTCATCTGAAGTACTGGGTACTTCTACAGATTCTTTTAACTTTAATGCCTCTATCTCTTCTTTTTCATAACAACGATAATACTCTGCACTTTCTCCTAAGACTTTATTTTCCATATCTTTGTGAATCAGTGTTTCATAACGACCTTTTAATAACTCAAGACGTGGAAGTAGATCTGTAGGAGTAGCACCACAAGTCAAAGGTAGGGCGATCACAGTAGGGCGATAATCAACTATGAAAGGGTAAAAGCGTAAAAAGTCTATAGATTGTTTGAGTAGAGTAAGGCACTGTTCATCTGAAATATCTGGGTAAAGGTTACCCCCTGCATGTAAGTGACAAAATGGAGGACCTGAGATAAGGCTTGATTCTTTTTCAAAAAGTGTTACCTCTAACCCAAGTTGACCAAAATAAAGCGCAGCAGAGCTTCCTGCAACACCTCCACCGACTATGGCTATTTTTGCTTTATTGTTTTTTTCCATCATAATGCTTTAACTAAATCTCCAAAATCATTTATCACCACATTAGGCTCATACACTCCAATATCTTCACCATAATTATACCCATATGTTACACCAATACTTTGCATACCACAGGCATTGGCTGCCAAGATATCATTTTTCGAGTCACCAACCATCACACACGCTTCTACTGAAACCCCTAGCTTTTCACAGACATATAGTAAGGGAGCAGGGTCAGGCTTCTTTTGAGGTAAAGAATCACCACCCAAAATAAGTTCAAATAAATCACTTAATTCCAAACCTTTTAAAATAGGTGCTACAAAAGCAAAAGGTTTATTGGTAACAATAGCCAAACGATAACCCATCCCTTTTAATATTTTCAGTGTAACCTGAACATGGGGATAAGCGACCGTAGAGATACACAGGTTTTCTGCATAAAAAGTTAAAAAAATATCGAGTGCTTCAGCCGATAGAGCTCCATCAAGGTTTTCATCTATGACACTTTGTCCCGACAAAGCACGCTGTACGAGTATTTGTGCACCATTGCCTACCCAACCATGTATGAGATCATCACTAAAGGTATCACGGTTTAAAGTCTGAAGCATATGGTTCACTGCCAAGGACAGGTCCGGAGCGCTGTTAATAAGTGTGCCATCCAAATCGAAAATGATGACTTCTTTATTGTTGAATTTCAAATTTAAAACCTTATTGAGAATTACTGCGATTATACATTTTTTAGCTAAAATACCCATAATACAATTTAAAAGAAACTTAATGAACCTAATATACCCCGTAAACGTCAAGAATGAATTTGTCTTTAACTCCTCTGCCAGAGACTTTACCGTCGAAGAAATACCACTGTATGAATTCACAGGTGAGGGTGAGCATTTGGTGCTTCATGTGCGCAAGAAAGATATGACTACATGGGAGATGCTTGATGCCATTTCCAACCATGTGGGTATTCGTCGTCGTGACATGGGGTATGCAGGGCTTAAAGACAAGCATGCGATGACCTTGCAGTATATCTCGATTATGGCAATACATGAAGAGAAGCTAAAAGCCTTTACACATGACAAGATAAAGATCCTTTCTACCGTACGTCATAACAACAAGATACGCGTAGGGCACTTAAAGGGTAACCGTTTTAACATCCGTCTGAAAAAGGTGCTTGGTGTGCAAAAAGACAAACTTGATTCTGTACTTAAATGGATCAAAAAGAATGGTGTACCAAACTACTTTGGAAACCAGCGTTTCGGAACAGACGGTAACAATTGGGTAGATGGAAAAAAACTCATAGAGGGTACGCTCAAAATGCGTGATAGAAAGACTAAAGAGTTTCTTATGGGTTCTTACCAGTCTTACCTCTTTAACAATTGGCTCTCTAAACGTATGGAACTCAATCATCTGCTTGAAAAATTTACTGAAGCTGAAACAGAGCAGGTTATGAAGCTATCGGAAGGTTCTCTTAAAGGTACAAAAGCACAACCTAGTTTCTTTAAACTCGTAGAAGGGGATGTGATGATGCATTACCCTTATGGACGTTTGTTTAATGTCGAGAACCTCGAAGAAGAAGCGAAACGTTTTGAGAGCAAAGACATTGCTCCCGCAGGTTTGCTTCCTGGAAAGAAGACTAAAAGAGCAGAGGGTGTGGCAGGAGTCATTGAAGCACCGTTTGCAGAAGAGATGAACCTCAATGGTGCCAGACGATATGCATGGATTCAAGTTACTGAGATCACAAAAACCTATGTAGAAGAGAAAGCCCATTATGAACTTTCTTTTGTTTTGCCTAAAGGATGTTATGCAACGAATGTGCTGGATGTCTTAAGAGGTAGTGAAGCTTAAAACTACACACAATCTCTACACTTTTATCTTATACCATACAAAATAAGAATAAAAGGAAAGAAAATGATCAGGAAAAAACTTAAACACATAGGCGCCATAAGCGTACTCTCTTCAACCTTCTTTTTTAGTGCATGTACACCTCAAGATCAGGCCTTTGTTGCTGGTATGGGTACAGGTGTCGTTGTGGCATCGGCCTATAGTTATCCTTACTACTATAATCAACCATATTATTATTATGGTAGCAGATATTATTATGGTGGATACTATCGTGGCGGATATTATTATTACAATGGACGCAGATTTAGAAGTGGACACTACTACCATAGCGGATACAGATATCATAATGGACATCGTTACAGAGCCCAGGTAGGACACCATGGTTACTACAGCAATAAAAACCAATATAAGAATCGTCATAAATATAAAAAACAGAACATAAATAGGTCAACGCGAAATAACAAGTACAATAAATACAATAAAAATAAAAAGTACGATAAAAATTACAAAAAAAACAGAAGTAATTACGATAAGAAAACAAGAACAAGAAATACAAATCAGGCAAGAACACGTAACAATACTAGGACAGCTAGACATCGTTAGAGCATTTTATCTTAGGCAGGGTAGGTGAATTGTGTTTCGTTGGTAGTCGAGACAACAATGATTTTTCTAAAAGGAGGAAGAATAAAAAATACTGCCTTACCTAAGATATGTTCGAAGTATAACCAATTAAGATAAAATTACTCTTAAAATTAAAACTTATAATTCTAATTTGTTTAAATTATTTAATTCCAACTTTCACAATATTCAATAAAACTAACAAACCAACCAATTTTCCACCTTGAATATATCCTCAGTAGAGGGCATCCCCTTCCATCCATTTGATTCTAAATACATCATCTTGTTTCCAAAATAGCCTACAATGTATTTTTCTTTATAGATGGGAAATGTTCCTGAATGGAACATCGCAAAGATATCCTCATACGTTCTTGCTGTTTCATAATAAGAAAAATCAAAACTATGCAGGGCTGTCATCGCTGTTTGAAGCATCTCATTTTTATGCATTGAAGTACTAAGGATATAGTATGAAGGGTAGGGTACAGCCGGGTTATCCAGGAGATCAGAGATATAAAATCTTTCTTTCTTTTTATTATACATGAGGAGAGTATACTAGGGAATATAGATATGGCATAAAAATATGTCAAATTGACATATTTTTTATTCTCTTCTCCTCCTATCTGGACACTCCGACAGGCTTATATACAAGTTTATCTAACACATCATCACTTTGGGTTTCTAATGAGATCAAAAAATATTTCATTTTGACTAAGGCATTTAACTGTTCCATGTTATCTTTTTTAAACTGTTCATTAAAACTGCTTATATGAGAGATGCATCCGCACAAAGGTTTTTCAACAAGATCACGTAATACTTCTATGAAAATATTTATTTTATTTAACTCTTTATCTAGTTCTTTTCTTGTCATACTCTATCCTTTTTAATGATTTAACACTATTATAGAGATATCTGTAGTTCATGTTAAGGTCATATTTTGATAAATTATTTTTTAAATATGCCTAGTAATATAAAACTATTATTTCTAAGTATGAATAATGTTTAGTCACCCTATAATACATACAAAAGGGTTCAAATGAAAAATATATTACTATCCATAATCGTGGCAGCAACTACACTAAATGCAAAAAATGAGATATCAAAATTGCCTAATATACTTTTTACCAGCAGCTATACAGCCACAAGTGCAGCTACGGACAAGGAACGTGAGGATAGGGCGTTTATAGGCTACTGTTTACATGAACTTTATCTTCAAACAGACTATGTTGACATAAAAGTACTCGGGGTTGATCATGATATTCAAATAGCTGCAAAAGACTCTGCACCTGCAAATGCAACACAGGCAGAGGTAGAACAAGTCATAAGAGTGTCATGTAAGAAAGCACTGGAGAAGCCTGCTAACTTTAAAGAGGCGTTATTTGATGCCATTGAAGCATATAAAACTATGGGGAAATAGAAGCTACCAGCTACCTCCGCCACCGCCGCCTCCGCCACCTCCAGAGAAACCACCTCCACCAGAGAAACCGCTGCCACCATTTGATTTTGATGGTGGTGTAGCTGCACTGTTGACTGAGGAGCTAAAGTTATCCAGATGATTTATATTTCCATGATACCAATATGGTGTTTGAGCACTAAGCAATGAAAAGAAAGAGAGCCAGTGATCTGCTTCATCAAAAAGGACGGCATAAGGGAGCAGTTTTTCAAGGTAAAGCGGATCTACCTCTAAACGTCTTTTGATCTCATCTTGCTTCACACGTGCTATAAACTCTTGGAGTCCAAGTAGATGTTTACGTGTATATGCGCCTTTTTGACTAAATCTTCCTATCTTTTTATACGTATAGAACAAAGCGCCACCAAGGACTAGCAATACACCAAAAGGACCGAAAAGAAGCGTTTCAAAGTTCAACCCCTTATCCATCAACCCTATCAGTGGGGTAAACCCGCTAATGACAAATATACCACCAAAGATCTTATTTGCCAATCCTTTATTTGTGAGTGCTACAGTCAAGCCTACAGTTCCAAATATAATGGGAAAGAGCATCATAAAGATCACATCTATACCAAACTTTATATAAAAGCCATAAAGTGTTAAAGCTACTACAGGAAGTAAGTATACAAAACTTTTTATCAGAAAGTTTTTACGTACTCTTTGAGGATTTTCCAGCATATACCCGTCTGATACTACCCATTTATAAAGATTGTCATTGATCTGCTTAAAACCTGACTGTAATGCTTTAGCTTTAGACTCAGACCCTTTTGTAAAGGTAAAACTTTGACTTGTTCCTTTGAAAAGTATCTGTTTGAGCAGATACTTTTGATCCATACCAAGTGCCTCTGTTGTTTTTCCAGTGGCTTGCAAAATAGGATCAGATGATTTATTTGCCTGATGTATCTCTATGTATCCAAGTTCAGCAAGCTCCAGTACAGCCGCCGAGAAGTCTTTGTTATCTGCAAACTTATCCAAGACCAGTCCGGCTTCCAATACACTGATATCTTTTGGAGGGTAATACTGTACTGCAACAGAACGTTCATCTACAAAACCCGTATGTTTTTTATACATCTTACGAAAATAAAGTAAAAACCCGATCAAAGCACCCCAGTGCCAATTGCCTAAAAACCAGTCCATAAAGGACGCTTTAACATTATCAAGTCCGTTTTGATCTAAAATATTGGCTGGATACGCCATCTCAACGGTTGCACCTTCATGAGGCTTAAGACTTGGCACAGAGACTTGTAATTGTCCTGGGTTTATCCATATACTTGTTGCAATCGAACTTTTTGTACCATAACTGCCTGTATAGGTGGAGAGTGCGATCTCATGCTGACTTAGAGAAGGAGGTAAAAAGAAGTTTGCTTCTATGTTGCTAATGGGTATCGTCCATCCTGTACCGATGATATTCCAACGAATGGCGTCATTCTCTTCATTTTGAGCAGCAGGAAGTACACCTTTTTTAATACGGTAAGATATTTTATAAAGATGTTTTTCCTTTACATAAGTATGTGCAGAACCTATCTTCAGTCGTATTATTTTTCCGGCATTTGCAGAGTTCATCGTAGACTCTTGCCACTCAACCATACCGTCATCCATCTGTACCGAGAATGCATAGAGACCCAGATCTATGATGCGTGAGTCTCTTTTTATGGTAAAAGGGATATCTCGAAATATCCCATGTTTTTGTGCTTCTTCAAAGTCATACGCGATGGACTCTACGATGGAGAGTTCTCCGCTTTTTTCTACTCTGATATCTATGGTGTAATGTGAGATTTTTTCAGCGTAAAGTGTAGCGCCTGCTCCCAAAAAGAGCAGGGTAGCTAAAAGAAGTTTTTTTAACATCTTAGAGGTCTATTTTAGGCATCTTTTTGACAGCGTCTGCTTCACTTACATCAAGTTGGAAGTACTCACGTGCTGTAAAATTATATTTCTGTGCGATGAAGATATCGGGGAAAGACTCTGTTTTGGCATTATAGTCTCTTACAATGGCATTGTAATAACGTCT
>JGI24024J18818_10000090_pt1 | contig 26157 bp, 24 predicted proteins | sample Cruoilmetagenom2_FD_18818 | JGI IMG/M metagenome (IMG submission 18818) | reverse complement strand
AAGCTAAGCTCCCACGGGTGATCTCCCATAGCATTCATCGCATTGAGATGTTCCGTAGCCATTATCGGGCTTTGTCCACCAGACAAGAACACAATCCCAGGCATTGCTGCAGGTACAGATTGGCGTAAACAGCGTATAGTCGCCTCTGCCACTTCGGGAACGTTTGCTTGTTGTGGGCATTCCTTACCGGATAGCACCATATTGGGCTTTAGCAGCATACCCTCGAACAGAACATGATGTTCAAACAATTCGGAAAATACACGTCTTAACGTAAGCGTAGTAACTTCCTCACACCTTTGAAGGTTATGTTCTCCGTCCATCAACACCTCGGGCTCAACGATGGGGACAAGTCCTGCCTCCTGGCACAAAGCAGCATAACGAGCCAGCGCGTGTGCGTGTGCGTCGATACAGGTCCTGGTTGGGGTATCCTTACCTATCGTAATCACACCCCTCCACTTGGCAAAACGCGCCCCAAGCGTGGAGTACTCCACGAGACGATCACGCAGTTCGTCTAACCCCTCCGTGACTCTTTCTCCAGGAAAACCAGCCATGGGTTTGGCACCTTTATCGACTTTAATCCCGGGAATAATCCCCCTATCGGCTAAAGCTCTTGGAAAGGGTATGCCATCCTCTGTTGATTGGCGAAGAGTCCCATCAAATAAGATTACACCGCTGATAAATGCTTCGACACCCGGGGTGGTGAACAACATCTGGCGGTAATCTCTGCGCGTCTCCTCTGTGGAAATGACGTTGATCTGGTCGAATCGCTTTTGGATAGTGGGAAAGCTCTCATCAGCAGCAAGGATACCTTTTCCACCTGGGACGAGGGATCGAGCTATGGATCCTAGTTCTTGTTGGTTCATTTCTATGCCTCTTTCAATCAAATTTTCTATTACCTGTACACGTAAGCGGACGAAAGATTTTATTCACAATTATGTCTGCTCCCATTCTATTAGTAAACGTTGTGCAATAATCGACACGCTAATGCTGGCAGCAGAGCTGCGGAGGGCGTCGAGCAGTGGTTTGATGTATTCTTGAACCTCACGGTTAGAGATACCATGTAAGGCATGGTAAGCAGCTTGACGAGACGGTTCATTAAGTGGGTAGCGACTAAGGATTGTCAAGGTCGCTGGGATCGCTCTTTCGCCTAGATGTGCGAGGACATCAGCTGTTGCCCAGCGCACAGCATAATTCTCATCTAACAGACCTTCGGCTAATATTGGAGCTGCTTTGGCATCACCAATTTCTCCCAGACCGCGGGCTGCTTCCCAACGTATGTGGCTGTCAGGATGCTGCAGTAGTTCTATCCAGGCTGGATGTGCTATTTGCCCCAGGCTTAGTAAAGCCCGGCGTGCCTCACGGTGAAGTAGGTCGCGATCTATAGTGAGTGCCTGGATTAGAGGCGGAACACAACGTTCGTCGCCCAGGATAGCCAGGGCTTTTATCACTCTTAATTGCCAATCTTTTGTGCCCTTATTTATAATTTCGCTCAATATTGGAATTGCCTCCTTATAACCGCGTAACCCTGCTAAGTAGGCCGCTGCTTGTCGTATCTTGGGCTCTGGATCTTCCAGAGATTCATGGAGAACCGCCTCCTTAATTGGGATTTCCAACTCGTTCTCATCCTGGGTAAAAACCTCGATAATCGCCTGGTCAATCATCCTTGAAGCTTGTGATTCGGAACGGAGCTCACAGTCCAATTGATTATTCCAACGCTGCTTAGCAAAACAACTAAGCAGGCTTCGCCATATCGTGGTTTCGCATAGATCGTGTATAGCCTCTTGCATAATCTGACACAGGCTAGGGTTTGCCGAACTCAGGTATATAAGCAAACTGTTCACTGCCTGAGCATCCCCTTCCACTGCCTGGATCAACAGTTCAACCTGGTGGGTATGGCGAATTTTTTTCTTTGCTGGTGTTATCATTGGTCACTCCTTAGTAACTCAGCTCTTTCGCCATTATGATAGTATGGCAATGGGTCATTTGACTGCACATGCGTAACGAATCTAGATTTCATTGAGTTAGACGATAGCCCTGGCTATAGCCTGGACATCTAGGACACTTTCTCCTTTTCATATATATACTCGATTACCTTATCGGTGATACTCTCCAACTCATCATTCAGATAATCCTCAATCGTTCCACAATCGCACAAAACTGATAGTTGAGTATCAAGCGGTAGATGTCCAAGCAATCGTGTTCCTATCTTCTGCGCCGTATCCTCAGCCTGGTTTGTACCGAAAAGGTGTATCTCTTCGCCGCACTTTGGACAAACAGTGTAGCTCATGTTTTCCACCAGCCCAATCAAAGGGATGTCCAAGGACTTCGCCATAGTGGCGGCCTTACGTACCACCATCCCGGCGAGGTCTTGAGGAGAGGTGACCAATACAACGCCATCCAGTGGGATTGACTGCATAACCGTCAATGCTGCATCAGCAGTCCCAGGTGGCAGATCCACAATTAAGAAATCCAAGTTACCCCATTCGATCTCGCTCCAGAATTGCTGGATGGCCCTGCCGATGAGTGGTCCCCGCCAAACAACAGGTTGGTCCTTGTCCGGTAACAGCAGATTTATTGACATTAACTTGATTCCTGTACGCGAGTTAACCGGCAAGATACCTTGCGAACCTGCAATGGGCATCTGATTAGCACCAAACATCATAGGGATACTGGGACCAGTGATATCGGCGTCGAGAATGCCAACCAGGTATTCCCGGCGTCGTAATGCCGCAGCCAATAATCCTGCGACCGATGACTTTCCTACGCCCCCTTTTCCACTCATCACCGCCAGGACTTTGCTCACTTGCCCTAAAGGATTAGATATGAGCTGTGCCTCCCTAGCAAGGGCCGAGAAACTAGCGCGCTGATCCTCATCCATTTCCGTAACATTAACATCTACTTCCAACCCGTCTGCTTCCTCCTCGACTGCCTGCTGCACTGTCTCGACCAGGGATTGTTTGATGGGTGATTCCAGTGAGGGCAACGCCAGCGTTACACGGACACGATTATCATGGACGCTAACTTTCGGAATCATCCCTAATTCCACTAAGTTACGATTTTGGATCTCAGGATGTTTGACCAAAGCCAATGATTTATAAATCTTAGATTCCGATACATTGTTTGACATTGTTAATTACCTCTCAGTACTTGTTTCTCGTAAGTTTAGTTCTCCACTACATTCTTAAAATTGAAGGTGGTATCTTGGCTATAATAATTTTTCAAATGGTGGAATGTAAGTTGGCCAAAGCCGTTTCTCATGAAGACAGGGTGGGAAAAATATATATCCGGGTTCTGTATTGGAGGCTAGACATTGGTTTGCCATACGATCTTCCGCAATTAACATCGATCTCATATCTTTTCATCCGGTTTTCGAATCTTAAGGCGGTCTGGTGACGTAGCCAGACTTTCGGATACATTGGGATAGTGTGAGGGCGCCGCACTCCAAAAGCGGACGCCATAACGTTCCACCAGTTGTGCTTGACCGCTGGCTTCTAAGGCAGCCAATGACTGCTCAACCTGATCAGGCGCCCACTGGGTGAGTGCTCGTTCAAGTTCATCCTGGCGCATCGGATGGCGGGTGATGATCCCTACAGTGGCATCCAATACGTTATCGTAGCCGCTTAAGTCGAAGGTACCTTCTGCCGGGTGAACTACCCTGGCAATGTCACCCAAGATTGCGCTGGCCCGCATCAAGCCCTCCTCATCTGGGGGCTTTACCCATGTTTCCGCCGGTGGTCTCGTTGGAAGATTAATATGCACCTCATCTGGCCCAATCTTTTGTAGCGTGGAAGCTATGGCCTTTAGGGCCTCCTCGGTATCATTTAAANCCCGAACCAGCATAACCTCGATCCATAGCTTCCCTTTGTAAACGCGTCGAAAGGCAGTTAATCCTTCCAACAAGCGCTCGAATGTGACCTCAGGGTGGGGGCGATTAATTTGACGGTAAAGTTTGGCGGTACCAGCATCCAAAGACGGCAGCACGGCATCAACAGGCAACAGCTCCTCTCGCACCTCTGGCAGATACAGCAGGGCTCCGTTGGTGATCACCGCCACCGGCAAGTCGGTCATACCCTTCACCTGGCGGATCAGCCAGCCAATACCAGCATGTAAAGTTGGCTCTCCTGAACCGACGAAAGTAACCCAATCGATCTCGCCAGGTTTATGGGAGGTCAGCGCTTCTCGCACTTCCTCCAGAATCTCTTCTGGCGGATGGTAGTCCTTCCGCTCATTGATCACCGGTTTGGTGCGGCCAAGTTGGCAATAGACACAATTCCAGTTGCAGGTCTTGAGCGGAATCGTGTCGATGCCCAATGATTGACCAAGTCGCCGGGAGGGAACAGGACCAAAAACGTACTTCATCACAACTCTACTTTTTTTTAAATCAATCACGCTGGCTTCCAAATATATTGGTGCCGATCCGGACGACATTGGCGCCCTCTTCTATTGCCACCAGGTAACTGTTGCTCATACCCATTGGCAGATAACGCATCTTAATATTGGGTATGTTCCATTTGGACAGATGCTAGAAGGCCTGTCTTGTCGCCCGAAAGTATGGTTAGGCATTTTCAGGGTCACCAAAGCGTGGACCCATCGTCATCAATCCCTGAATAATGTACTATGTCGATGCCTCTACCTCATTTACAAGTGACTCGGCGGTCTCCAATGCCTTGGCAATCTTGTAAGCTTCCTGCTTTGCCTTTTTCCCGTCAAGGGGCATTCCTTTGAGCCATGCGATGGACATCAACAAGTCTTCATGAATAACGCCGATGGGGTTAATACTTCGTTGCGATAGTTCCATTCGCAGATAGTTTTCCATATCAGCGTTTTGGACCCTATTCATCACACAAGATACACCCTTGATTTTGGCTTCAATGAATATACGATTTGCCAATGCAACCAGTGCTGGGCTCTCGAGATGCATCGTTGCGGGTAATTCCTTGGCTTTCATCCGAGCTACTAAATCGCGCATATCGCGTGCCATTTCAATGGCAGCTAATGTGGGATCTACGACGACTACAGCCCAATCCAGGCTGGTGATCGCACCGCGGGCTGAATCTTCAAACCCGGCTTTAAAGTCCACCAAGGTTACTACAGGACTTTCCTCAAAGTGGACGCGAAGATCCCTGGCGATTTTGGAAACTGGTCCATCGCATCCAGCCCCAGGGCCTTGACTTCCAATCTTTCCAGCGAGGAGCAGCGTTATTTCATCGCTTTGAACGAAATATTTTGAGGGAAGTGAATCGATTGAAATATTTGCCCCAGGCAGCGGTGTTGGATCATCCACAGGACAGGTTACCGCACCACCGCTGAATACCATGCCCCCAAAATATTCCAGTAATGGCTCTGGGGGGCGTTCAAATCCCAGCGCCTGTGCAAGACCCATATTAGTTGAATCCGCATCTAATAGACAAACGTGGTAGCCCTGATCTATGAGCGCCCTGGTCAATAAAACGGCAACGGTGCTTTTTCCGGAGCCACCTTTTCCAAAGATGCCAATTCGCTTTCCGGTGAGTGATTTTTCGCCATGTCTCATTATTACTCTTTTTCCTTCACTGGATCATTCTCCACCAAAACTCTTATACTTTCGCATGATTACGAACTTTCTGAATGCAAGGGAATAATCCGATTACGGTACTCATGATTGTGTCTCCTCTCTTACGAATCGCTCCTTGCGCGGATGAGCAATAGAGGACGATCGACCTGGTGCAGAACACCGGCCGCTACACTTCCATAAAACACCCGCCCCAATCCAGTACGACCGTGGCTGGCCATTGCAATCAAGTCCACATCCTCGCTTTCGGATACGGAGATGATATTGTTGACAACCGTTCCTCTTCGGACGATTGTCTTTACACTGATGCCTTTTTCTCGGAACTCTCCTTTGAGAGCTGTCAAATAGGCTTTCGCCTCTTTGTATAATTCATCAACCATATTAATATACATTTCCGTGTTGGAACCATGAGTGCCACTCGTACTTACAAGGGGCTCGACCACCCGAATAAAAATCACCTCAGCTTCAAAACGTTGAGCCAGTTTTTCTACGTGTGGCAAGATCCTTTGAGCTCGTTTAGAGCCGTCCAATGGGACTAATATGCTCTTGTACATACGACCCTCCTGACTCAATCCTCAGATTCAATTTCTAAATTCACCTGGATGTCCCACACGCCTTGCTCAGTTGTCTTACGCTCGACCGGGAGTCCGCTACGTTGGATAAGCCGCATGATCCGGGTATTGTCGTTATGGATCATGGCTCTGAAGGCGCGAATACCATGTGTTTGTGCATATGTTTTTAATCGCTTCGGTAGATGTGTACACAATCCACGACCTTGATATTGATCTTCAACGACAACGGCGGCCTTAGCCACGTCCGGCTGGGCATGGCAAAGTACAGCATAACGAGCAACTCTGATGATGTTCTCGCGAACATTCTTATCATTCTTAGCATATCCAGCTAACCCAAAATTGTCATCAGATAGATGATGATTTAGAGATCAACAAAATAAGTCTCTCTCTAGTGTGTTTTATGCGATGTTTGTTGAATAGGCATACTACAATTGTTGTAGCAATTGAGAATGTTTTGGATAAAAGTTAACTGGTGTGCGTAAATTCCGCGGGGAGAGCAAAGATACGCTCGCATGAACATTTTTATTACTGGCGTTTAAAACAAGAGCGTCCTTGCTCTATCTCTCAACGCTCTTAAATGGCGCAACTGGGGCAAGGATCCAGGGTGCTTAGTGTTTCAGTTATTGACTAAAGAAAGCACTCAGTAAATCATGTTTTAAATAATTAACCCCTCAACGGAAAAGCCTTTCATTTCAATATCCACTCCTCTCACACAATCATTCTTCTACTACATCAATTAGGCGCAAATCCTTGCGAACGATCTTTCGAGGGCCACCATCGCGCGAGCTTTGCCAGTTCTTAGGCGGCTGCATATCCAACAACAAATCTAACTTACCCATACGTTTTAGACGTTCATATATCAATATCCAGGCACATGGTATCTCGGGATCAATTTCACAATGACCATCTTCCGCGCCCCCACAAGGCCCATTGAGCAAGGATTTGGAGCAACGGGCAATGGGACAGATACCACCTGTCAGACCAAGGATACAGTCACCACACGCGACACAACGCTCTACCCAAACACCCTGCTCGATNGGCATCCCCAAAAAAGAAGTGTCCAATCCAGGGACAACCCAAGTATCAGGAAAATNCTCGACAATCGCTTGAACACCAATCCCGCATCCCAAAGAAAGGACCACATCAGTTTTTTTNGATTTGTTTCTCGATCTGATCCAAAAATTCCCACTCACATTGACGCTGAACTGTAACATCGGTAATCTCTTTGACCTTGTGGTCGAGTTTGAAAGACATGCGTAAGGAAGATGCTAAGATAGCAGCTTCCCGTGCACCTCCAGCAAAACAGACAGTCACACAAGTGCCACAACCTACGACAAGGACTCTCTTCGCCTCGCCGACCAGCGCTTTTATTTCATCCAATGGTTTCTGCTCGGCAATAATCATATTTCACGGTCTTTGCACTATGTGATTTCGAGAATCTTCGCACCTTTCTCGAACAACTCTGTTTTTATTTCATGAACCAATCCGTATTCTAGAGCCTGCTCAGAATTCAGCACAATGCCCTCGAGAATATCATATTCAACTTGCGCATGATTCCTGCCTGTGGTATCAGTCAACACTCGAGAAAAGATTTCCCGATCCACTCTTAGATTTCTGATACGCTCCTCCAGAGATTTTTCCGTGAACTGAATTGGTGTTTTAACATCAAGAGTTACCCCATGAAGAATAAACCTAGCATGTGGAACACAATAACGTTTCGAACCGGAACAGAATAGAATGGCGGCGATAGAATCTACGCTTCCAAAATTATGTGTAATGACTTCTGCAGGAATACCCTTTAAAAAATTATAAGCCGACAACCCTGCAAAAACATTCCCGCCTGGAGAAGACATCAAAAATACAAATCGTTCAACGCCTTTACTTATTTGTTCCAGAACTAACTGTGTCATTTTATTAATCGTATTGAGCTCAATCCCTTTAAAGAATTGAATGTAAATTGTCTCTTTTTTTATCATGGCTAGCCCTCAACATTGAAAATCCTCATTGCAAAAAGATGGTTAATTCTTAATTATCTATGGCCATATGGTTATGCAAAGTGAGATCTATCGTCGATTACCATTATTCTTTCAAACCGGGTTCCGCAATTAGTACCTTCGTACTCATATACAGGTATATTCAATTCCCGGTCTCACTTGTATCAACCTGCAGTCATTTGATGAACATTGTTTTTGGATATCTGTCTCATTCTGCAAGGTCATTCAGAATTGCATCCTGCAACGATTTTGACGGACAACCTTTTCGCAAAAACATATCTACCCCTACAGCATATGCCTCTGATTGGTAGGAGGAGTACATTGTTAGCGCGATGACTTTCGTTTCAGGCCAGCTACTTTTGATTTGGCGCGTGGCTTCCAGCCCATCCATGACTGGCATCTGAATGTCCATCAAAACCACATCTGGACGAAGCATATTAACCAATTGAACCACCTCCTGCCCATTAGCTGCCTGACCTATCACCTCTACTTGAGGCATCATGGCCAACAGTGCATTCAACCCCTGGCGAACTGGTAGTTTGTCATCGGCAATGAGAACGCGTATTGATTCGTTCATCAGATGAAGAACCTTGAAGACTAACTTGAGACCTTAGCATACACTACATACAACGTAATCGTACATTTAAGCAAAACAGTTGTCATCATTTGGATGATGATTTTGCAATCAACAAAATAAGACCGCCCTGAGGCGGTCCTACACTACATTTGATGACGTAAGCTACAACAAAGGTTGTATAAAATAAAGGAAAGATCTAATCTGGCGATATGTTACTGGGTGCCCAGTTATCTGATAATCTTACTTAGGTGTCCGGAAAGTCATCATCCAAGGCTGCCAGCCCCTCACGTAGTGCGTATAATGTTGCCTGGACCCGGTTGGCTATGTGCAGTTTGCTCAAAATGTGGCTTACATGGGTGCGGACAGTGACCTCTTCGACGAACAGTTGGTTAGCAATCTCCTGGTTGCTCATTCCTTTAGCAACCAGACGTAACACCTCCAGCTCACGTCCCGTCAGGGGGTCGGGAGTTGGGATACCTTTTGTTGGATGGCTTAACTCCTGTAACACTTTCCTGGCGATGTTTGGTTGCAACGAAGGTTCGCCGCGATTTACCTGACGGATTGATCGCACCAAGTCTTCAGGATCAGAATCCTTGAGGAGATATCCCAATGCACCAGCCTTGATGGCGGGGAAAACCTTATCATCCGTCGCAAAACTGGTGAGAGCCAGGACGTGCACATCAGGTTTATGGGAGGTAATCTGGGAGGTGGCGGTAATGCCGTCCATACCAGGCATGACAAGATCCATCAAGACCACGTCAGGTTCCAGGGATTCAACCTGGTTTACAGCTTCTTGCCCGTCGCTCGCTTCCCCAACGACTTCTATCCCCTCGACCTCGTTTAATAATGCCCGGACCCCTTTACGGACGATGGTGTGATCGTCAACAATAAGGACACGAATAGTTGATTGTGTCATCGGACAGGTCTCCTCGTTCACACCTCTATTTGCACAAATATAGTTGTGCCATTGCCTGGGGAACTATCGAACAAAACCTTTCCATTGATGCGCTGGACCCTTTCTTCTATTCCGCGCAAACCCACGCCACCACTTTGAGCAGCTGATGTGGGATCGAATCCCATGCCGTTATCCCATACTTTCATGCGGAAAAGTCTCTCGTCGAACTGCAAATCAATCCTAACACATTCGGCCTTGGCATGCTTAACTACATTGTTGAGCGCTTCTTGAGCTATTCGGTATAGTTCAGCTTCGATATGGAGAGGTAAGCGTCGTTCTCCTTCAACAGTGAAATCTGCCTTTACCCCTGAACGGGCTTCGACGGATTCTAACCGCGTCTGAATAGCAGCAACCAAACCTTCTTTTTCTAATATCGGAGGATGTAATTCAAAAATCAGCAATCGCATATCCAACATTGCTTCACGAGCCATATTACGCAACTCGTTCAGATTTTCAGATGCAACACCCATATTTTCGGATGCTAAAGCCATACGAGCTGCATCGGCATAGAGTGTCACGCTGTAGAGTGACTGGGTTATTGAATCATGCAACTCGCGAGCCAACCGTTGTCTTTCCTCCACGACAGCCAATTTCTCTGCTTGTTGGTGTAAACGGGCATTTTCGATAGCAATGGCTGCTTGGTCAGCAAAAAGGTTAATAATCCTGATGTCCTCTTCCGTGAAGCCGCCGGGCTTATTCACTACATCGATCACACCGATGCTGATGTCCTCCACGCGTAAGGGGACAACGAGTAGAGCTCGGAGATCTGGATTGCGGTGATAAGCCTGAACCTGGCTACCGTGGTCGTTTCTCCAAAGGGGAGTTCCTTCTTGCATAGCCTTGCCAGCTATCGAGCCTTCGATGGGTAAACGTTCTAAGGCGGGAAGGGGAACCCCGGTGCTGATCGAAACTCGCAGCCAACCTTCGTCTTCTATAAGTAGGACTGCGCATCCAGTGGCACCGGTCAGTATTCGTGCCTCGGAGCAAACAATCTCCAATACTTCGTCGAGTGTGAGTTTTTGGAGTAAGGCTGTCGATGTTCGCTGTAGGCTCTCACTCTCAGCAATTCGTTTGTCCGTCTCTTCAAGGAGTTGGCGATGCATTGCCTCTGAGTACAAGCGTTCAAAACGATTTATTATCAAGCGTAAGCAGGTATCTAACAGGGCGATAGCTTCGATGGCTTTAGGGGAGTCGTCAGAATAAGATGCTAGAATAATAGGTAACATAGCCTCCTTGGATAATAAAAATCCTTCAGTTACCTCGTAGATGGGTAATCCTGCTTGTAGACGAGCAAGGGTTATCTCACTTATGTGTTTTTCAGTGGCCTGACCCGAATCGGTCTCCAACATCGCGATAATAGTCTCCAACCCTTTAAACGTCCACGTGGTAATTTCTTCCAGGGGGAATTGCTGATGGTGAGTATTTGGAAGGTCTCTAGCCTTCTTTGCCCATGTGGAAGCGATCTCACCTTGGTGAGAGCGAAGCAACTCAGCAAGATTACGAGAAGTACCTATCGTTTTGGTCATTTCAACCCGTCCTCAGCTCGTAAAGCAAAGACAACAACCGATAGTGCTCTGGTATTTTAACATGGATATTTGTTGTGTAGCTGTCGCTTACATGGTTATTGGATACTGAAGAAAAGAATAGCATAGGTAATTTTCTTCTTTCTATGTGTGAGGACAAGCACAAACGTCGCACAAGATTTCAAAGGCGACATGAGCTCCAGGCGGCAAATATTGTGTGTGGGCAAATAAGTAAGGTCTCTTGGGGAGAGAATTGGGATAGGGAACCTATAGTTTAAGAAACAAAGCCCGAAGAACGCTTCGGGTTTTTGGCTTCTACTCACCCCGCTCCTCACCATTGTACAGTTCCGGAAGCTTTGCTCTTGATTCAACATCAAGCAGGTTATCATCAGTCTGAGAATTGGATTGGGGTACCTGGTTGGATCCACCTGGACTGGATGCTCATCTGGAGGGCTTCGTCAAGGCAGATAGTCCAGTCCAGATGATTCAGCCATCCGATTTTCAACATTCGCGGATTGCACAATAACGGGGAAGGGGATGGCAAATTTCAGCGGGCATGTTGGTCTACAGTTGTGTAACTGCTGGTGGGTTATCATTTGGGGGATCGGTTATTGACTGCTCGTCCCAGCGTATCTGCCTGGCCTCCACGCTCATGTTTAGCGCTTCGTCCAAATAGAACGTCCAATCCAAGTAATCCAGGGCTTTCTTGAAGTAGATTAATACGGCGGATAGTTCTTTGTCCGTCAATTCCCGACATAACCGTCCCTGAAGCTCTTCCCGGACATCCTCTCGCGTAATCAGAAGCAATGCATTTTCGGGGTAGGGGAGGCGCTTTTCTTCAGGAATTGCATGGGGAAAAAGCCAGTTCCCAAACGGCGAGCGCAGATCTCCCAATTCTTTGGCTGGCTTGCCCAGGTAGCGGTATTCATCCACCACGGCGGCTTTCAACTCGTTCCAGGACACTTCCTTTTCTTTCAGTGTTTCATAGAGATCCATCCCAGCATCCTCTGCCGCCGAAGGATGATGCACACAGACAATCAACCTGTCGGGTTAGGTGAAAAATAGGATCCCGTAGGTCTAAAGTCTGCGAACTAAGGTTGCTACTCATAACCCGAAGGTACTTGGTTCAAATCCAAGCCCCGCTACCTGACTAAAAACATCGGAAGAGCACCGGTGTTTTTAGTTTAACAGATTACTGCTCAACGAAAAAATGTTTGGCAGCAATCTGTGGACTATTGTAGATTATTAGACCGTTTCCATATGGGAACAGTCTACTGCCTTAGCCTTTACAGTTTCTGCGAAACTGTGTCCCATAGAACCAACAGTGAAGCGCTGGGCTTAACAGCCTCTACGAAACTGTGTTCGTCAGGGTCAGTGCGAATGCGCCTTTTGAGGCGCTTTTTTTGTTAAATGTCAACAGTATTAGGACAGGAACTCATAGCCGGCGGGTCCTTGGTTCGAGTCGTTATAGGGTCACAGAATTGGACCCATCCCGAAACGCATTCGGTACCGGTCGAGCAGTTCCTGGCAATGCTCCGCTTTGAACAGCGGGACAAGGTAGCAGACCTCGTCTGCGAGGCAGAACTGCCGATCGACCTGAATAGGAGCGGTCGGGATGATTGCACTTAATACCCCAAATATTTCTCAACAACTACATACTGGCGTTCTCATTAATCGGCACCTCACAGTGCAGGCTGCTGCAGGTATAACTGGCTACAACATCCAGTACCTGCGGCGATTATTGCGTTTTGGCACGCTGCAAGGGTGCAAAATCGGGCAAATGTGGTTGATCGATATGGAGTCCCTAGAAACGTATCTACAACACGTTGAGAGCACAACTGATCGTCGTTGTGGGCCGAGGTAGTTTTTTTATCTGACGCGTATACAAATGTAGACGCGAACCGTTTACAAACGTAAACCGATTTCTTTAGAATGTCGCACACCATTTCAAGGACGATGGTTGTGTAATCCCTATGCTGTGAAAACCGTTGTGGGCCAATCGGGTCACAGTTGGTTCAATCCCCCGGTTGAGTGCTATATACATAATGAATACCAGAGACGAAATCAGCTATTAGGGTTATGGAAAGAGCTACAGACAATCGAACGCCGGGACCTGTGCGGAAAGAAGACGGGCGATTGTGTAGGTTTTCTTGTGTAATTTTTTGTGTGCGTCTGCGACGCACACAAAAAATTACACACATTTCAGTACACAATCAGACGGGCAGTTGCCCTCTCTACTACGGTAGCGGAGTATTCGTATCGGTAGGTATAATAAGGAAAATGGACACTCTAATCATCAATAATCCCTTCCCTTTAAAATCATTTACATTTTCCAAAATACTACGTGTTCTCTCCTTGGCCCCTCACCCAGATGACTTTGACGCGATTGGAGTCACTATGCGCTACTTCCGGGATAATGGGAATCCGTTGTACCTGACGGTGGCTACCTCAGGGGCGAGCGGGGTGGAAGATTCGTTCTGCTCGCCGCCAAGCGCTGAAGCCAAAGGGAGAGTGCGCGAGCAGGAGCAGAGGACCAGCTGCCAGTTCTTCGGGCTGCCCGAGGCGAACCTGACATTTCTACGGCTTGAAGAAGATGAAGAAGGACATCCGAAAGATAATAAAACTAACCTGGAGGTCATCAAAAAGTATTTCATCAAGACGCTTCCAGCGATGATCTTCCTACCCCACGGGAAGGACAGCAACCCTGGCCACCAGCGTATCTATGCCATGCTTCGTAAGGTGGCGCGGGAAGCAGCGTATCCACTGGTGGCCTTCCTGAACCGGGACCCGAAGACAGTGCGGATGCAGTGCGATGTGTACCTGGGCTATGGGGAAGAGATAGCAGCCTGGAAAGGAGAACTGCTGCGCTTCCATCAATCGCAGCACCAGCGCAACCTGAACCAGCGTGGACATGGGATGGATGAGCGCATACTGAAGGTGGACCGGCAGAGTGCGGAATTGTGCTCAGCGGAAGCACCGTATGCAGAAGTATTCGAGTTGGAGTTATTTGGGGCCAACGAGTTAGATGATTTTCTCGAGTGACGAGTTGGGGGGAATGCTTTTCCATGGATCTGAAAAGGATTTTTATATATTAATCTAAAAACATTGACATAACAATTTTTATTTGCTAAAATACATAGTAAGTAAAGTTTACTAACAATCTTGACCAATCAAGTCTTTATAGAAAAATATGAAGATTACGCCTGAGCAGGCAAGAATCCAGAATCGACGTCTGGTTCTAAGAACGATTTACGAAGAGGGGAATATCAGTCGTGCTCAGATAGCCAGGGTTACCAAGCTCACCCGTCCAACGGTATCCGATGTCGTTGCTGAACTTATCGATGAAGGCTTGGTTGAAGAAGTTGGATTAGCAGAATCGTCAGGGGGGAGGCGCGGTATGCTGCTGCGCGTTTTGGATGATTCACGCCACTTAATTGGATTGGATCTCGGGCGGGGCGACTTTCGGGGAGCAGTGATCAATCTCCGGGGCGTGATAAGAAATCAAATTGAATTGCCCCTGGCGAGTAAAGATGGGGAAGCTGCACTGGCACTTGTATATGATCTCATCGATCAATTAATCGAAACGACGGATCGACCACTTCTTGGAATCGGTATCGGTGCTCCAGGTCCGGTGGATGTTATGAAAGGCGTGATGCACCATGCCGTAAACTTAAATTGGCGCAACATTCCTCTACGTGATTTGCTCCAGGAAAGATACAAGCTACCCGTCCACATGGCAAACGACTGCCAGGTGGCGGCCATGGCTGAATACACCTTTGGAAACTCGGTCAAATCAAGTAAGAACTTGATCGTTATCAACATTGGGTACGGCGTTGGCGCCGGAATTATTATCAATAACCAATTAGTATATGGTAGTCCTCTTGGCGCAGGGGAGATCGGACATGTAGTCGTAGCTGAAGGTGGGCAACGTTGCACTTGTGGCAACTTTGGCTGTTTGGAGACACTCGCCAGCAGCCGGGCCATTATTCTACGAGCCCAGGATCTGATAAAGAAAAATCCCAAGTCAAAAATAAATGAAACTATCGAGAGTCCGGATGAAATTACACTTGATGTGATTTGCAAGGCGTTAAATTCTGATGATGAGCTTGCGCAACAAATTATCAATGAAGTGGGACGAAGCCTGGGAATTGCTGCAGCTAACCTGGTTGGGGTACTGGGGAGTTGTCGGATATTGTTAGCAGGCAGCGTTACTTGTTTCGATGAGAAATTATTGGTTGTCATCAGGGAGGAAATGAATAAGCATGTGCTCTCGTTAACTGCTCAAAATTCTGAGATCGGGCGGGCGAGTTTGGGGTCAAACATCGTTCTATTAGGGGCTTCGGCATTACTACTACCCGAAGAACTGGGCGTGTTTTGATCATAAAGAATCAATGTAACTCGAAGAGGAGGTGCGCATAAAATAATTAAGCAGCTTTTCAACCAGCATATATCAAAGAATAAAAATTCAGGAGAAAAGAAGATGACTAACAAAAAAAATCTAACAATTTTAATTGTAACCTTGCTTCTTGCTTTCATCCTGGTTGCTTGCGGTGGCGCAACTGAAGAACCCACCGACGTAGCACCGGTTGAGACGGAAGAAGGTGCAGAACCAGTAGAACCAGAAGAAGAAGGTCCAGTTACCCTGGTTTTCTGGTCAATGTGGAATGAAAATGAAGCCCAAGCGCAGGTGATCCAGGGTTGGATCGAAGAATTCGAAGCTGAACACCCCAACATCACCATCGATGCTGTGTGGAACGGACGGCAGAACCAGACCTTAGTACGAACGGCCCTGAGCGCCGGCGAGGCGATCGACCTGATGGACCAGGATGCCGACCCGCTGGCTGGTGGTCTGATGAACGAAGGGCTCGGTCTTCCACTGGACGACTACCTGAGCACGCCTGCTATGGATGAGGACGCGGCTATCGCTGACGTGTTCGTGCCCGGCGTTCTGGACCTGTTCAAAGGCCAGGATGGCAATACGTACCTGTGGCCCTACGTCTACAACACCGTGCAGTTCTGGTACAACAAGGACATGTTCGCAGATGTCGGTGTGGAAGCGCCTGAGACCTACGAAGATTGGATGGCTGTGAACCAGGCCCTGCTCGATGCTGGCTATGCCCCCATCGCCGCCGAGAGCGACATCGCCTTCTACCAGATCGACTTCCTGACCTACTATGTCGAGCGCGTCAAAGGACCGGGCTTCTTGAGAGCCACGGTCGAGGACACAAGCGGTGAGATGTGGAATGACCCGGTCTACCTGGAAGCAGCCCAGGCTATGGGCGAGCTGTGGGACAAGGGATATATTCCTGAAGAAACTGTGGGTTACCTGTGGCCTGCGGGTCAGCAAACCCTGGGCTTCAGCGAAGCTGGCGCAGAATTGGTTGGTTCGTGGCTGCCGATAGAGTTGGCAGACATGGCCGACTTTGAGTGGGGCGCCTTCAACTATCCCTCCATCGAGGGCGGTCAAGGCACTAATAACGATTTGCAGGTGGCGCTGCTGGCCTTCATGATCATGAAGGATAGCCAGCACCCCGATGAAGCCTTCGAATTCCTGAACTTCATAATGACCAAAGAGAACATGCAGAAGATGGCTGACGAGGCGTTGGTGGGTGTCACCCGCAAGGAAGTACAGTGGGCCGACGCTATCGCCGATGGCGCTGAAGCAGCTGCCACCGCCGAGAATGTGATGGGTTTGAGTGACGGCACCGTGGCGCTGTATCCCGAGTTCGTCAACAACATCCTCTATCTCAACTGGCGCAACCTCTTCCTGGGCGAAATTACACCCGAGGAATATGTCGCCAAGATGGCAAGTGACTCTGCCTCGTATTGGGAGAGCGGCGAGGTGCCAGTCGTTGAAGAGGAACCTGCCGCAGAAGCAGAGGTACCAGAATTAACTGATGAACCCGTCGAGCTGGTTTTCTGGTCAATGTGGAATGAGAACGAAGCCCAGGCACAGGTGATCCAGAGCTGGATCGAGGCATTTGAAGCCGAACACCCGAATATCACCATCAATGCAGTTTGGAACGGACGGCAGAACCAGACCCTGGTTCGAACCGCACTGACTGCTGGCGAGATGATTGATCTGGTTGACCAGGACTCCGATCCCCTGGCAGGCGGCCTGATGCTTGAAGGTCAGGGCTACCCAATAGACGACTACCTGACTATGCCAGCGTTGGATGAAGACAAGCCCATCAAAGATGTCTTCACCCCCGGTGTATTGGAGCTGTTTGCAGGACAGGATGGCACTATCTATCAATGGCCCTATATTTACAACACCGTGCAGTTCTGGTACAACAAGGGCTTGTTAGCCGAAGTAGGCGTGGAAGCACCGGAAACCTGGGACGATTTCCTGGCGGTGTGTGATACGCTGATCGATGCGGGGTATGCCCCGATTGCTGCAGAGAGTGATATCGCTTTCTACCAGATCGATTTCCTGACTTACTACGTTGAGCGAGTCAAAGGACCTGGCTTTCTGAAAGCCAGTGTGGAGGACGCAACCGGCGAGATGTGGCGCGACCCGGTATACCTTGAAGCAGCGCAAGCCACCCGCGAACTATGGGACCGTGGCTGCATTCCGCCTGAAACCGAAGGTTATCTATGGCCGGCTGGTCAGCAGACTTTGGGCTTCGGCGAATCAGCGATGGAATTAGTCGGTTCGTGGCTGCCCATCGAGTTGGCCGACATCGTGGAGGAAGGCTTCGAGTGGAGTGCTTTCAACTACCCATCCGTGGAAGGCGGTGAGGGTTCGCAAGATGATCTTCAGGTAGCCCTGCTGGCGTTCATGATCCTGAAGGACACCGAACATCCCCGCGAAGCTTTTGAGTTCCTGCGGTTCCTCATGACCCAGGAGAACATGCAGCAAATGGCTGATGAAGCGCTGGTGGGAGTGACCCGCCAGGGTGTGAATTGGGCTGACGCGATCGCCGACGGCGCTGAAGCCGCTGCTGCTGCCGAGAATGTGATGGGACTGAGCGATGGTACAGTGGCGCTATACCCCGAGTTCGTTAACAACCTTCTTTACCTCAACTGGCGCTCACTATTCCTGGGCGAGATCACACCAGAAGAGTTCGTCGACGAAATGGCGACTGACTCGGCTGAATTTTGGGCTTCCAAATAAGAATCTTGCATGTGCAGGGGTGCATACTGCACCCCTGCGTTTTCTTTATTCACCTGCAAACTGATCAAGAGAGGTCACCATGAAAGTTAGTCGCAGCTTTATCGCTGCATTTTTACTCCCGGCTATCTTGCTGTATCTTATCTTCTTCCTCATCCCGACCGCCCAGACAATTTACTACAGTTTCTTCGACTGGTCGGGGGTGGGGGACGAGATGACGTTCATCGGTTTGGATAATTATCAGGAACTTATGAAGGACGATTTATTCATCCAAAGTTTTACGAACACTTTGATAATCTTATTGATTGGCGGTGCAATTATCTTTGGCCTGGCTTTTATGTTAACAGCCATGCTGAACTCCGGGATCAGGGGCAGGGGCGCCTTTAGAGCAATTATTTTCTTACCGAATGTGATCGCCACAATTGCGCTGACCACACTGTGGGGGTACATCTACAACCCCAGGTTTGGAATGTTGAACTCGTTTTTCAAACTCCTCGGGCTGGAAGGTCTGTCTAAGACCACCTGGACGGCTCCTGATACTATCTTCTGGTCGATGCTGGTGGCTTTGATCTGGATCTATGTAGGTTTTTACCTGGTGCTGCTCCTGGCAGGAGTGGATAAAATTCCGATTGACTACTACGAGGCGGCAAAACTGGACGGTGCCAACCAGCTCCAGATGTTTATCAAAATAACCATCCCTTTGTTGTGGGACGTGATCACGGTTGCCGCAGTTTTGTGGAGCATTGCTGCTTTGAAGATTTTTGAGTTCCCATTTGCGTTTACCAGCCTGGAACCCGTCCCAGAAACGTACACGACAGCCGTTTACCTTTATGTAATGGGCTTTGGGCAGCGGACGCCCATTTACCGCATGGGATATGCATCGGCTATCGGTGTTCTGATGTTAATTTCCGTCATCTTGATCGTTATTGTCCTGCGCCGGCTGATGCGCAGAGAAGTTATCCAGTATTGATGAGGTAAATGTATTATGACAACCCGTACCTTATTGAACCCCCATCCACAAAATATAGGAGTTTCCAAAACCAAACGCCGGGTCAGCCGGCTGGCAACATATTTCTTCCTGGGATTATGGTCGTTATTCACGATATTCGCGATCAGTTGGATCAGCCTGGCGTCTTTAAAGACCAACCGGGAGATTTTCCGCGAGCCTTTTAAACTACCCGCTGAAATTCAATGGGAGAATTATGTCACTGCCTGGAACAGCGTCCGTTTGGGCGATTATTTGCTGAACAGCATCATCATCGTTAGCGTCTCGCTGGTGATACTCATGGCGGTATCAGCGCCGGCGGCTTATGTCCTCAGCCGCTATAAATTCCGTGGCAGCAATTTCCTGACCACGGGATTCGCAGTGGGCATGGGGATCGCATACCCGCTATTGTTCATTCCCCTGTTTGCAATGCTGTCGCGTATGGGCATCATCAATACCATTCCGGGGCTTATCCTCGTTTACGTGAGCCTTTCGATACCTTTTACCGTTTTTCTGCTGACGGGCTTTTTTGCTACCCTGCCTAAAGAACTAGAAGAAGCTGCCGTGATAGATGGCTGCACCAGTTTCCAAACATTCTGGCGGGTGATGCTTCCTCTGGCCTCGCCAGGCATCCTGACGGCTACCATCTTCAATGGGATCGGGTTGTGGAACGAGTACCAGCTTGCCCTGGTCTTTATCAACAACCCCGACCGGCGCACATTGTCGCTGGGACTGTATGCTATGCAAAACGCCATGCAGTACACCGGTGACTGGCCCGGGCTGTTTGCTGGGGTTGTGATTATTATGGTCCCCACCATCATCCTGTACATCTTTCTCTCTGAAAAGATGATTTCTGGCATCACGATGGGAGCGGTGAAATAAGGCAAATGGGATCATTAACAATCCAGACCAGCGCTTCAAAGGGATGGCTGCACGAGAAAGGGGGATTCTCCTTTGACGAACGATATTACTTCGATCCTCTTTACCGCTGGGAACAGGATCGGGCGATTGATCAGTTTCTTGCGCAAAGTTTTCCCGACCACGCTATCTACAACATGGAATCCAACCTGGTTCAGCGCGAATTCTTCACCCCGAATCAGGTATTGGTCGGCGGTATCCAGCCCAACCTCATCCTTGGTGCCTGTCTTGGTGCCGAGTTCATCTTTCCCCCCGACAAAGACCCCGATATTCTCACCAAACCTTTGGAGGATATCGAGACAGCAGATGCCCTGCCGACCCCAGCCACCCTTTTAGAACACCCACTTATTAAACAGCTTGACGAGCAGATAGTGTCCATGAGGCGGGAAAATCTTGACTTAAGCATGATTCCGCCGTTCTTTTGGGATACATCTGGTCGCGCCACAGTTCACGGCTTCATCACCACCTCATTGAAATTTTATGGAGAGAACATTTATCTGATTGTCTATGATGACCCGGAGTTTGTGAGCGCCTTGCATGAGTGGATCATGGATGTTTACATTATGCTGATCCAGCATTTTTCCGAAGTAGGAGAGATGCGGGTCTCGTCAGTGCATATCGGTGAATGCTCGGGCACCATGCTTCGTCCCAAACACTATGAGCGCTTTATCGTACCCTATGCTAGCAAGATGGGACGAACCCTCGGCCCCATCCGTCTCCATTCGTGTGGACACTCCGATCACCTGTTAGACTCCATCGGCAAGATCGATAATTTTCGCGTGATTGATACTGGATCGAATACTTCGCTGACAGCAATACGAGAAAAATTCGGCAGTGATTTCCAGATTGATCTTGCTCCCCCTGCTGAACTTCTGTTGGATGGTTCCCCCCGCGAGCAGATTCTCTTATGGTTAGACCAGGTGCTGGTCGAGAACGAAAATGGCCCGCTACAGATCGGCTACCATCTCGAGCCTGGCTATTCCTTGGAAAATTGTTTGGCGATTCACGACGAGCTCCACAACCGGGGGCTGGTCAAGAAAGGGAGATAGCAACACCACGATGAACTCCAAAGAAAGATTGCTTACTGCAATTAACGGCCAGATGCCAGATCGAGTGCCGATTTCGACCTATGAACTGGTCGGCTACAACAGCAAAGCCTGGGAGAACAACGACCCATCCTATTCCAGGTTAATGGACACAATACGCGCAAAGACGGACTGCATCTGTATGTGGGAGCCGCCACCCGTTGCGAACTCTCCGACCCCGGCTGTTGGCGAGCCGTCTTTTGCGTTGTCTTCCCGCGCGCCTTTCCTTGAGTCAGCTTATCCCGTTGACATGGAAGTGGAAGAACAGCGTGAGGATGCCGCCACGATTACGCGCAAGACCATGCATACACCCAGGGGAGACCTCACTCAAACCACCAAAGTCATCGATGGCGTGCACACTGTATGGCAGCCGGAACACTGGTGCAAGAGCATCGAGGATGTAGACAAAGCTCTTTCTGTCCCGTACAAACCGCTGGATTGGGACTTCTCTGACTATGCACGCATCAAGGAAGAAGTGGGAGATCATGGCATCATCATGACATCTGTCGCTGATCCTTTGTGGCTGGCTGCCGACCTGATGGAATTTGGCGAGTTCACCATTTGGGCAATGACCGAGACAGAGCACTTCGCTAAGACAGTAGCAATTATGCACGAACGGGCCATGGAAAACTTGAGGCACATGCTTGATGTTTGCGTGGTTGATCTATACCGGATCGCCGGTCCCGAATACGCAACGCCTCCATTTCTACCACCCAGGTTCTTCGAGCTGTTTGTGGTGCGTTACGTCACCGAGATGGTAGATTTGATCCACAGCAAGGGTGCCAGGGTGCGATTCCACTGCCATGGCAGGATCGGCCAGGTTCTGGACATGATCGTCGATACAGGTGCTGGCGGTCTCGATCCTTGTGAAAGCCCACCAGATGGGGATATCACCCTTTCTGATGTAAAGGAACGTGTTGGTGACCAGGTGTGTCTATTTGGCAACTTGCAGGTCAAATTGCTCGAACAGGGGATGGCGAGTGAGGTGGAAGAAGCAGTCAGAGAATGCATGGTATCGGCCAAAGAGGGTGGTGGCTATGTGATTATGCCCACCGCCGCACCGTTCAGTACTCCCCTGGCTAATAAAACCGAAGAGAACTATATGCGTTTTATAGATGCGGCATTGGAATATGGCAAGTATTGAGGAAATTGCCCCGAGCGACACATTGCCTGATGGAGAAATAATCATGTCTGAAAAAAGCTTACAAAGCCTTCAGGTCTCGTGCGTGCAGATGCACTGGGCGAAACCAATTGAGTTCAATTTGGGTAGGACGCTTCACTACATCAGAGCGGCGGCAAATGCAGGAAGCCGGGTTGTATTGTTTCCTGAGGCCAATCTGACCAGCTACTACTTCCCATATGTTGTAGAACTCTCTCCAAAGACCCTCAAGGCAGCGCTCGAGAAGGTCTGTGAGGCAGCAGCAGAGAACCGTATATGGACCATCGTTGGCTCTATCCGGAAAACACCCGACCGGTACCTGAATCTGGCTCATGTCATCGACCCCACCGGAACGATTGTCCATGAATATGCAAAAATCAACATGGCAGGACGGGATGAAAAAATGTATTGCCGGGGTGGTAATAAACTGTCTTTGTTCGAGATTGATGGTATCCAATGCACGTTGGTTATCTGCCGTGACGGAAGGCACCCGGAGCTATATCGAATTCCTGCTATGGCGGGTGCTCAAATCCTCTTTCAGCCATCGTGCAGTTCGGACGAAATTGAAGCCGTGGCCTGGAAGCGGGTATCAGGGCGTGCCCAGCAACCTGTTGGTCCTCACACCAAGATCTTTCACTGCGTCGCCAATACGATCGGCCAACCGCCTGATGGTAAACAGACTTCCAGTGGAGATTCATTCATTCGCGAGCCGAGTGGAATCCCATTGGCTGAAGCTGGTTATTATCGGGAAGAGATGATCACGGCTGTACTAGACCTTACACGCGCCACCCGATCCTACGTCCTCGACAGTTTGGAGAAGCCACCGTTCTTGAGCAAGTACTGGCAAGAGATGGTAAAAGAAACAAAGGAACGTGCGAAGAGAAACCCCGAATGAAGAATATAACTCGTCATGAGTGAACTGCGAATCGAAACTTACACCATGCCCGCCGCAGAACTGGGTGCAGAAAGCCCGCTGCCACCCATGCGCACCGGGAAGGACTTGCATGAAGTTGCGAATGTTGATCCTGATGTGCCTGAGGAGATGAGGCGCAATATGGCATATGGGATCACCCCAAATATCTTGCCTTACACCATGCAGGACGGCTACTCCCGACAGCGCCGGGCTCGAGACTTTCGAGTAGCAGTGCTGGAGAACGAACACCTGCGCGCTACATTCCTGCTTGAAATGGGAGGACGCTTGTGGTCATTGATTCACAAGCGCTCTGAGCGAGAGCTGCTTTACGTAAATCCTGTCTTTCAACCGGCAAACCTGGCTCTGCGCAATGCATGGTTCAGCGGCGGCGTGGAGTGGAACATCGGCACCATCGGGCATTCACCCCTCACCTGCGCCCCACTTTTCGCGACCCGGATTGAAGGACCAGAGGGCACACCGGTTTTGCGTCTGTACGAATACGAACGCTTGAGAGGAGTACCATTTCAGATTGACGCTTACCTGCCGGATGACTCGCCGGTGTTATTCGTACGGGTGCGTATCATGAACCCCCATAAACACGAGATTCCTATGTGCTGGTGGTCCAACATCGCCGTACCAGAGATCCCAGATACGCGGGTGATTGTCCCAGCAGATTCAGTGTTTCGCTTTAACTACAACAAGCTGGAAGTGATGCCCCTCCCCGAGCATGGAGGTATTGACGTCACTTACGCCACCAACACGAAGTCTTCAACCGATTTTTTCTATCACGTCCCTGATAGGCAGCGACCATGGATTGCTTCTTTAAATGGGGATGGCGTGGGATTGGTGCAGGTCTCGACCGATTTATTAAAGGGTCGCAAGCTCTTTATCTGGGGTATGGGCGCCGGAGGAAGAAAATGGCAAGAGTTCCTCTCCGAGCCGGGCAAGCCCTACATCGAGATTCAGGCCGGCCTGGCGCGGACGCAGATGGAGCATCTACCCATGCCTCCCAGCGCCGAGTGGTCGTGGCTGGAAGCTTACGGACCGATGGAAGCGCATCCTGCTGTTGTTCATGGAGAGAATTGGACATGGACACAACAGGCAGTAGAGACTTCTCTTGAAAGACTCATCCCCCGTGCAGATTTGGAGGCGGAATTCGAGCGAGGTGCGACATTCGTAGATACACCACCTGTCGAAATCTTACACTGTGGATCTGGGTGGGGTGCACTGGAACGCCTTCGCCGGGAGGCTGCTGGCGAGCCCCAGCTCACATCAGAGGGATTGGTCTTCAGTACAGATTCATTGTCAGAGGCGCAAATGCCCTGGCTCAGCCTGCTCAATGATGGCGCAATGCCGCCCCTGGAAACAGACGATGAACCGCTGGGGTTTATAGTCCAGGCAAAGTGGCGCACTTTATTGGAGGATTCGATCCAATCCAGCCGTACCACAAACTGGTTGACCTGGCTGCACCTGGGTGTGATGCGGCATTATGCCGGAGACCGTGATGGGGCACGCTGGGCTTGGGAGCAATCGTTGAAACACAATGTAACCCCTTGGGCTTTAAGGAATCTGGCGCTGCAAGCCCAGGAAGAAGGGCGCCTGGATGACGCCGTCGCATTATACGTGGATGCCTTTCGCATGCGGCCGGATCTACGACCGTTGGCAGTGGAATGTGGTCGCGCATTGATTGAGATCGGACAACCAAAGAAGTGGATCGATCTGTTGGAAGAGACGCCGGCGGCATTACGTGCGGATGGACGCATTCGTCTGCTGGAAGCGCAGGCTGCTCTCAATCTAGATGATTTCGGGACCGTTGAGCGTATCTTTGCCGAAAAGCCAATCGTTAACGACATGCGCGAGGGTGAGGTGTCCCTTTCTCAACTTTGGTTCGAATTTCACGAGCGGCGTTTGAGCAAGGCAGAAGGTGTTCCAGTAGACAACGCGCTTCGCGCCCGTGTACTCCGCGAATATCCCCTCCCGGAGGAATTCGACTTTAGGATGATGGTGGAGGATCGAAAATGAGGATTTTGGTTACTGGCGGGGCTGGTTATATCGGCAGTCACACCTGTTTGGAGTTGCTGCAAGCCGGATACGAGGTTGTCGTCGTCGATAATCTCATTAACAGCAAGGAAGAATCGTTGATACGGGTTCAAGAACTGACGGGCAAGACCCTCGAATTCCACAAGGTAGACCTGTTAGACAGGGGTGCCCTCGACGCCGTCTTCTCTCTCGGTACGATTGATGCGGTGATCCATTTTGCCGGACTAAAGGCGGTCGGCGAGTCGGTATCCATTCCGTTGCGTTACTACCACAACAACATTACGGGCACGCTCGTCCTGTGCGAAGTGATGAAAGAACACCAGGTAAAGAATTTAGTATTCAGTTCGTCAGCTACGGTGTACGGCGACCCACACACGGTGCCGATTACCGAGGATTTCCCGCTGGGCGCGACGAACCCCTACGGTCGCACCAAGTGGATGATCGAGGAAATCCTACGTGACCTACACCATGCAGACCCCACGTGGAATATCGCTTTGCTGCGCTATTTCAACCCCGTTGGAGCTCACACCAGCGGTCAAATCGGCGAAGACCCTAATGACATCCCCAACAACCTCATGCCCTACATCGCCCAAGTCGCCGTTGGTAAACTCCTTGAACTTGAAGTATTCGGGAACGACTATACAACCCATGACGGCACGGGGGTCCGCGACTATATCCACGTGGTCGATCTGGCGCTCGGTCATCTGAAAGCGCTGGACAGGCTGGCTTCAAACACCGGCTTGGTGACGTACAATCTGGGCACCGGCAGGG
>JGI24024J18818_10000088_pt1 | contig 26488 bp, 23 predicted proteins | sample Cruoilmetagenom2_FD_18818 | JGI IMG/M metagenome (IMG submission 18818) | reverse complement strand
ACTTGAAACTTGAAACTTGAAACTTGAAACACACTATTCGTGTTATAATCCGAATCGAGTTGGCCAGGCAGTCGCTGTAGATAGTTTCGACTAGCTACAGAGGAAAGTCCGGGCTCCACAGGGTAGAGTGCCAGGTAACGCCTGGACGGTGTGAACCGATGGCAAGTGCAACAGAAAATATACCGCCTAAGTCCTGCGGGACCGGTAAGGTTGAAATGGTGCGGTAAGAGCGCACCGCGCCTGTGGCAACACAGGTGGCAGGGTAAACCCCACTCGGAGCAAGACCAAATAGGGATCCATCGGCATGACCCGTGCTGGATCCGGGTAGGTTGCTTGAGGTGTTCGGCGACGGACATCCCAGATGAATGACTGTCCATGACAGAACCCGGCTTACCGGCCAGCTCGTTTTTTCTTTTTTTGTGCTTGCGCACGGTTTTGTTCTTTTCTTTATCGTTTCTTTTCTTGAATTTACATGAGTGTTTCGTCCTTCATGGACGAGTTCATTTATGCAGGCTGTCCATGGCCTGCACCCTTCGGGCCAGTCTTCGCCTGTTCAAATCCGCTCCCGGCGGATTTAGTCTTTTGTACGGACAAAAGATTAAAGACAAAAGATCAAAACCTGGGAAGTGGTGTAATTGATGTTTTTCATTTATTACTTTACTGCCTTTCTTTACCCTTTTTCCTGAACACTTTTCTTCATTGGGCAAGCAAAGTAAAAGTAACTCGCCCATAAAGGGCGAAAAACAAGGATAAAATTCAGAAATCAAATAAAAAAGGAAACCATTTGATGATAGGCGAAAACCTCAGCCGTGTGCCAGCAAAAAAAACATATAAAGAAATGAACGCCCAAAATATTCATCAAATACTTTTCAAAAACTTATATTTCAGACTTAAAGTAAGTTATTAACCTCCTGTCGGAAATTAAGCTAATTCACTGTTTTTAAAGAAAGAAATTACTTCTGTGCTTGACAATTCCTGTTTTTGAGTCGTATAGTGTCAAAAAGTGGGTAAAAGTGGAATAAATTACCCCGTCAATAGGTGGAACTGACACAAAGTGGTGGATGATGTTTAGAGGAGTAAATCAGGTCAATCTGGACAGTAAGGGGAGGATCGCCATCCCTACTCGCTATCGCGAGGAGCTGCGCTCGGATGCTGATAGCCACATGGTCGTCACTGTCAATATCACCGATCGCTGTCTGTGGCTTTATACATTGCCTGAGTGGGAGCGCATTGAGTCCGATGTTACTGCGCTACCTTCATTTGATAAACGTGCTGCAAAACTTAAAAGATTCTTCATTGGTCAGGCGACTGATGTCGACCTGGATGCCAGCGGCCGCCTGCTGCTGCCACCACCTTTGCGTGAATTCGCACAATTGAAAAAACATATTGTACTGGCCGGTCAGGGCAACAAATTCGAAATATGGGATGAGGAAAACTGGACGGCACAGCGTGATGCATGGATGGAAGACGGCCTGGGTGACGGACCCATGCTGGTCGAGCTCGAATCACTTTCGTTATAGGTGGAGTGATGGCAGATCAACCCCATCACCCCGTCCTGCTGGAGGAGGTTGTAGAGGCAATGAATATCCGTGAAGATGGATACTATCTGGATGCAACCGCTGGTCGCGGCGGTCATGTCGCGGCGATACTCGAGAAACTTGGCACTAACGGCCGCATCCTTGCCCTTGACCGTGATCCACAGGCCGTAGCGGCTGTGACTAAACGCTTCATTAATGATTCGCGCGTCCAGGTCAGGCAGGCAAATTTCTCATCTCTGTCCACTATTCTCCAGCAGGGAGAGTGCTTTAGCGGAATCCTGTTTGACTTTGGCGTTTCATCGCCGCAACTTGATGATGCCTCTCGTGGATTCAGTTTTATGCAGGATGGCCCGCTTGATATGCGGATGAATCCAGCCGACCATCCCAGTGCGGCGGAATGGCTGGCTACAGCCGAGCAACATGAAATCAGAGATGTGCTGCGTCGCTACGGGGAAGAGAAGCATGCTCATCGCATCGCATGGGCGATTGTTGATGCACGTGCTGATGATGCGCTTGAAACGACTGCACAACTGGTTGCATTGATAAAGAAAGTGGTGCCTGCCAGGCCGCAGGATAAGCATCCTGCCACACGAAGCTTTCAGGCGATTCGAATTCGTATCAATAAGGAGCTGGAGGAAATTGCTGCCGTATTGCCGATTGCACTGGATGCTCTCTGTGTTGGCGGGCGTCTGCTGGCCATTAGTTTTCATTCACTGGAAGACCGCATCGTCAAAAGGTTCTTGCGTGATCAGGCGCGAGGTGATGATCTGCCGAAAGACATCCCGATACGTGACGCTGACCGTAATCCTCGCCTGCGCCTGGTGGGTAAGCCCGTACGTGCCAGTATGGCAGAAATTGATGAGAATCCACGGGCACGCAGTGCCATTATGCGGGTGGCTGAGCGGCTGCCCCTGAGCAGGGAGGTGGCATGACCAGGCAGGCTCTGTTTGTTTATGTGCTGGTTCTCGTACTTGCCCTGTCTCTGGTATACACCCGGATCACAACGCGCGGTCTTTATTTGCAGCTGCAGGGGCTGCAGCTGCAGCGGGATGATTTCAATGTCGAATGGGGGCGTCTGCTGCTACAGGAAGCACGCTATGCGGAACCCCGTTATATTGAGAAAATAGCGCGCCGTAAGCTGGGCATGGTATATCCAGCTCGCGAGCAGATATCAGTGATTCGCCTGCCATGAGGAGAGCTGTGGGCAAAAAGAGAAAGCAGCCGCTGACCAGCCCGGTCAGGCACTGGATGGTGCTGGCTGTGATCGGGTCGTTGTTTGCCGTGATGGCCGGGCGTGCACTTTTTCTGCAATTTTTTAATGCGGATTTTCTCAAGCAGCGCGGTAACGCCCAGGCACTGAGGGTAATCGATGTTTCTGCAGTGCGGGGAATGATACTGGATAGAAATGGCCAGCCGCTAGCGGTCAGTACACCGGTTGATGCAGTCAGTGCCGATCCGAGCAAGCTGTATGCTAACCCGAAAAGCTGGAAGCCACTGGCGAAAATTCTTGGTATCAGCTACAGCAAACTGAAAGAGAAGATTAAGCGTAACAACAAGCGGCATTTTATTTACCTGGACCGCCAGGTATTACCGGATACAGCAGAACGCGTTATGGCACTGGATATTGATGGTGTTTTTCTTCGTCGTGAATACAAGCGTTATTATCCTCTCGGTGCAGTATCCGGACACCTGGTCGGCTTTACCAATGTCGATGGCCAGGGGCTGGAAGGGATTGAGCTGGCTTACAACGAAAGCTTACGCGGGCATCCGGGGAAAGATCAGGTCATTCGTGATGCATCCGGCCATATTATTGAGCATGTCAGCAATATTGAAAGGGCAGCCGATGGTGAGGATCTGGTGCTGAGCATAGACAGCCGGATTCAATATCTGGCCTATAGAGCGCTTAAAAAGGCGGTAGTGGAGCATAAAGCCACTAGCGCAAGTGCTGTAGTGGTGGATGTCAGGAGTGGTGAGGTTCTGGCGATGGTGAATGAGCCGGGTTATAACCCCAATGACCGCCGACAGCTGCGCAGTAGTCGTTTCCGTAATCGGGCAGTGACAGACAGCTTTGAACCGGGCTCAACGGTTAAGCCGTTGACCGTGGTCGCTGCGCTGGAAAACAATTATGTAACGCCACAAACGGTTCTTGAAACTGATGGTGGCACGATGAAGCTGGCAAGTTTCACAATTAGAGACACACATGACTATGGAAACCTCAGTGTGTCAGATACGATCATGAAATCCAGCAATGTGGGTGCAGCTAAACTGGCGCTGCAGCTTAACAACAAAGAGCTGTGGTCTGTCCTGAATGGCGTGGGGTTTGGTCAGCAGCCCGGCTCGGGCCTGCCCGGGGAAGCAAAGGGTGCTTTCCAGCATCATTCAGGCTGGCGTGAGATCCGACGTGCCACGATCGGTTACGGTTATGGCCTGTCCGTAACTCCGCTACAGCTGGTCCAGGCTTATGCCACGCTGGCAAATGACGGTCGGCGAGTGCCGCTGAGCATCCTGCGCCGTAGCGATACACCGGCGGGTCAGCAGGTGATGTCAGCAGCGGCTGCAAAGCAGGTTCGCAGCATGCTCAGACTGGCGGTCAGTGATGAGGGAACGGGCAGGAATGCACGCATCCCTATGTATCATGTGGCGGGCAAGACGGGAACATCGCGCAAGGCGGAAGGCAAAGGTTATTCAAAACTCTATAACGCTGTTTTTGCCGGTATGGCCCCTGCAACCAGCCCTCGTCTGGCGATGGTGGTCGTAGTCAACGAACCCGGTGCAGGAAAATATTATGGTGGTACTGTCGCCGCACCGGTATTCGCCAGTGTGATGACGGGTGCCCTGCGTCTTCTTGATGTCGCACCTGATGACATTTCTGAAGACCGATTGCTGATAGCCGCAGGTCTCAGTGAAGCCGGCGGGGAGCGCGACAGGTGAACCTTGCTATGAACCTGAATCCACCGCATATCAAGTTGTCGAGCCTGTTAGCAGGGATCAAAGAAGTCCCCGCAGCTGATGATGCTGGCGTGTCAGGCCTGGCGATAGACAGCAGAAATATTTCTGCCGGCTACCTGTTTATCGCACTGCCAGGTACTCGCCAGCATGGCAATGATTATATTGAAGCTGCAGTCAGGCAGGGCGCTGTTGCTGTTGTTTATGATGCAGACTCAAATTTGCCCGAGCATATCAATGCCCGGCCAGGTGATGATGTTCCGCTGATCAAAATCAAAGATGTTACTCAACAGGCAGGGATTATTGCCAGTCGTTTTTTTGGTGATCCTTCTCAGTCCATGACGGTAACCGGTATAACAGGCACCAACGGCAAGACGACCTGCAGCATGTTGCTCGGCCAGAGCCTTAATCATCTTGGTGCCAGATCAAGTGTGATCGGAACGCTCGGTAGCGGTCTATGGGGAGAAATGCACAGGTCAACGCACACCACGCCGGATGCTGTAACGCTGCAAAGACAGATGTCCGAACTGCTTGCTCAGGGCTCTGACCAATTGCTGATGGAGGTTTCCTCGCATGGCCTGCAACAGGGGCGAGTGAGCGGTACGGAATTTAACACTGCCGTATTTACAAACCTGAGTCAGGACCACCTGGATTTCCACGGCAGTATGAAGCAATACGGCGCCGCTAAAGCAAAGCTTTTTTACCAGAGTGATCTGGATCTTGCTGTTATCAATTGTGACGATGAATTTGGCAGGAAGCTGCTGGCCGGACCGGTACAGGCTAAGCAAATCATCAGCTATGGAATCGACAGCGGCGATGTGTATGCATCACGGATTACACTGAATGAAGCAGGAATAAAACTCGAAATACACTCGCCCTGGGGAGAGCTGAAACTGGACAGTAGTCTGATGGGGCGCTTCAATGTTTATAACCTGCTTGCCTGTGCGGCTGTATTGCTTGCTACCGGATACCGGGCCGACGATGTGGTCAGCGCCCTGTCTGCCGCTGAATCGGCGGCCGGGCGGATGGAATGTTTTCGTGCGCGGGGGGTGACCGTAGTGGTCGATTTTGCACACAGCCCTGATGCCCTGCAGCAGGCATTGATAGCACTGCGTGAACACATTCAGGGCAGGCAGTTGATCTGTGTTTTTGGCTGCGGCGGTGATCGTGATCAGGCTAAACGCCCGATCATGGGTAAAATTGCACAACAGTTAGCCGATACTGTCATCATCACCGATGACAATCCAAGGCATGAAGACCCCGCGGAGATACGTTCTGACATTATCGCCGGAATGACGGGGCCCTCACAGGAAACTCTGCAGGAAATTCCTGACCGTGGTCAGGCAATCCATGCGGCATGGCAGCTGGCAGAGCAAGGCGACATTATTTTGATTGCGGGCAAAGGGCACGAAGCCACTCAGCAGATTGGTGATTTGAAAATCCCGTTCAATGACCGCGAAGTGGTATTAGCCTTGTTTTCGGGTGCGCTGGGGGAGCAGGTATGATGCTTTCGCAGTTGAGCCACATAGTCAATGGTCGTTGCACAGGTCCAGATGTTGCTTTTGATTCAGTCAGCATTGATACCCGGACACTCAGCAGTGGTGCTTTATTTGTTGCGCTGAAAGGGCCAAATTTTGATGGCCATGATTATGTCTCCGTGGCCAGAGACAAAGGCGCCAGTGCTGCCATGATTTCTAGCCCGATTACTGACAGTCTGCCTGCAGTCACTGTGGACGATACCCGCATTGCACTGGGTGAACTGGCCGCCAGCTGGCGTGCAGGTTTTGATATCCCACTGCTGGCCATTACCGGCAGCAATGGCAAAACCACAGTCAAGGAAATGCTGAGCAGTATTTTCATACAGGCCTGCGGCGGTAAAAAGGACAAGGTTCTGTCGACTATCGGCAATCTGAATAATGACCTGGGTCTGCCACTGACCTTGTTGCGGCTGCGTGATAGCCACCACTACGCCGTTACCGAGATGGGTATGAACAACCCGGGTGAACTGACTTACCTGACTCGCATCGCCCGTCCTGATGTAGCCGTGATCACCAATGCAGCAGCGGCTCATTTGCAGGGACTGCAGTCGGTAGAAGGCGTGGCACGGGCAAAGGCTGAGATTTTCTCCGGTGTTAAAGCCGGTGGTATAGCAATTATTAACGATGATGATGACTACGCAGCTCTCTGGCACGAGCTGGCAGGGGATTTGCAGATTATTGGATTCAGCCTGCAGCAAGAGAGTGACGTGACGGCCGAGTTCGATCTGTATAAAGATCATAGCAGGGTAGTTCTTAAAACGCCCTGGGGTGAAGCAAGTTGCAAACTGGCATTACCCGGGCAGCATAATATTGCCAATGCCCTGGCCGCGACGGCAGCTGCCGGTTCTGTCGGCATCTGTCTGGCTGACATTGTCGCAGGGCTGGAAGCATGGCGGGGTGTCGCAGGACGACTGCAGTCGCAGACGATAAACGGTCTGCATGTTATTGATGATACCTACAACGCCAACCCTGCATCCATACGGGCTGCCCTGGAAGTATTGGTGATGCAGCCGGGCAGAAAAATTTTTGTGATGGGGGACATGGGCGAATTGGGTGAGGAATCAATATTACTGCACAAACAGGCCGGTGAACTGGCCGCAGAGCTGGGTGTTGATAGCTGCTACACCCTGGGTGAGCAGTCAGTATACGCGGCAGAAGCCTTCGCCAGGCAGGCCCGGTCATTCACTGATCCTGATGAGCTGCTGATTGCACTGGCCAGGGAACTGAGGGCGAACAGTGATCGGCCGATTAATATTCTGGTCAAGGGCTCAAGGGCAATGAAGATGGAACGAATCATTGAACAGCTCGATGAAAGCGGGGTCAGGGACTGAAAATGCTGCTATATCTATTTGAAAAGCTGGCGGAAAATTACAGTGCCTTTAACGTCTTCCAGTATTTGACATTGCGCGGTGTGCTGAGCGTGGTGACAGCATTGTTTATCAGTTTGATGCTGGGGCCAGCCATGATTCGTAAGTTGGGCACACATCAGCTCGGGCAGGTAGTGCGTGCAGATGGGCCACCGACACATTTCGACAAGGTCGGTACACCAACCATGGGGGGTGCCCTGATTCTGGTTGCTATCGCAATTTCTACTCTGTTATGGGCTGACCTCAGCAACCGTTTTGTNTGGGTGGCGCTACTGGTCACAATTGCTTTCGGTGCCATTGGCTGGATCGATGATTACCGCAAGATAGTCGATAAGGACACACGTGGCATGGGCTCCGGTCCGAAGTTCTTCTGGCAGTCGGTAGCAGGTGGTGGAGCCGCGGTTTATTTGTATGTCACTGCACAATCGCCAGCAGAGATCAGTCTTATCGTGCCTGTTTTCAAGGATGTCGTTATCTACCTCGGCCCCTGGTTTATTCTGCTTACCTATTTAATGGTGGTCGGCACCAGTAATGCGGTGAATCTTACAGACGGGCTTGATGGCCTGGCCATCATGCCCACGGTCATGGTTGCCGGGGGGCTGGGCGTCTTTGCCTACGTCACGGGGCATTCAGTTTTCGCAGGCTACCTGGGCATCCCCTATATCGCAGGTGTAGGTGAGTTGCTGATTTTCTGTGCAGCACTGACTGGCGCAGGCCTTGGTTTTCTCTGGTTCAATACCTATCCGGCGCAGGTGTTTATGGGTGATATTGGTGCTCTGTCGCTGGGTGCCGCACTGGGTATTGTCGCGGTGATGGTGCGACAGGAAATAGTACTGCTGGTGATGGGTGGTGTGTTTGTGATGGAAACGGCATCTGTCATTTTACAGGTGGCTTCATTCAAGCTTACCGGTAAGCGTATCTTCCGCATGGCCCCTCTGCATCATCATTTTGAATTAAAAGGCTGGCCAGAACCTCGCGTTATTGTTCGTTTCTGGATTATTACCCTGGTTCTTGTCGCCATTGGCCTGGCAACACTGAAGGTACGTTGATCGAGATGATGAACCAGCAAATACAAAACACGGCTNCTGCTCCTGCGATTTGTTTTATGACGGCGGACAGGGCGTCCGGGTCCGTTGACGCTGGCAATCAGCAGCCCGACATCAATAACACCAACGAGCGTTGTCATTTACAGGGCAGCCCAACTCACGCAGCAGTAATTGGCCTTGGCCTGTCTGGTCTGGCGGCAGCAGTCTTTCTCAGCAAACAGGGTCTGGATGTCGATGTCTACGATTCCAGTAACAAGCCTGTTTTACGTCAGCAACTGGAGCAGCAGTTGCCTGACGTTCAAATACATTGTGGCAGTCTGGCTGTTGAACACTGGACTGATGACAGTCTGCTGGTGGTATCACCCGGTGTGCCTTTGAGTCATCCTGATCTCGCCCCTCTGCTGGCAACAGGTGTGCGACCGGTTGGCGATGTCGAACTGTTTGCCCAGTGTGTGCAGTCGCCGGTTATTGCTATTACCGGTTCGAATGGAAAATCGACTGTTACTGCCCTGGTGGGTGAAATATTGCAGCATGCCGGTCGCAAAGTGGCAGTCGGTGGAAATATCGGTGTACCGGTACTCGAATTGCTGGATGACGATGAAAACAACATCTATGTGCTGGAGCTTTCCAGTTTTCAGTTGGAAACAACCTGGAGCCTGAAACCGGCGATAGCCGTGGTGTTGAATATTGCGGCCGATCATATGGATCGTTACCAGGGCATGGATGACTATATAGCGACGAAGTTAAAAGTTTATAAGGGCAGCGCCAGGATGCTGCTAAATGCCGATGAGCCGCATCTATTGCAGGGACTGAAGATAAAGCAGAATAATAATGAGCAGATTTTTTTCAGCTCAGCAATGCCAGAAAATGAACAGGATTACGGTCTTGCAGATATCAATGGTGTCGTTTATTTATACCGCGGCGACAAGCCCCTGATTGCGGCAGACGAAATTCATCTTGCAGGGCAGCATAATCTGCTCAATGTTCTGGCTGCCTGGGCACTTGCCGGCAGCGTAGGTGTCACTGACAGTCTGATTAAAGAGGCTGTAACTGAATTCAAAGGTTTACCACACCGCATGGAGTGGTTGCATCGAATCAATGGCGTCGACTGGATAAATGATTCCAAAGGCACCAATGTTGGTGCTAGCGTAGCGGCTCTTAATGGCTTGCATGCACCGGTGATCCTGATAGCAGGTGGCATCGCTAAAGATGCTGATTTTACGCCCCTGCGTGAGGCCGTTGAACAACATGTAAAAGCAATAATCCTGATTGGCAGGGATGCCGAAAAAATACAGGATACAGTGTCAGATGTTGTCTCTACCAGCCTGGCCGCTGATATGTCTGATGCGGTAGCGCAGGCTTCTGTGCTGGCTGAGGCAGGGGACGTAGTTCTACTGTCTCCGGCCTGCGCGAGTTTTGATATGTATCAGAATTTTGAACAGCGTGGTGATGACTTTCGTCTTTGGGCAGGGAGGCTGGTCTGATGGCTGCTGCATCCCATGCTGTTAAAGCCTCTTTGCCGATGACTAAAGGCACATACACTTATGACTTCGGCCTGCTGATTCCCATCATCGGTCTTTTTGGTTTAAGCATAGTAATGGTGTTCTCAGCCTCCATGAATGCAAGCAGTATGGAACAGGGGCCTGCATTGTCGGTGCTAAGACAACAGGCTATGTTTGTTTTTCTGGCAGTTCTGTTGATGATTGTTGTGTCACGCATTCCTCTGGGCCTGGTAGAAAAAGCAGGGCCATTGCTGGTCGTTATATCGATGCTGGTGCTGGCCTTAATCCTGATCCCGGGTGTTGGGACGGAAGTATGGGGCAGCGTGCGCTGGATAAAACTGGGCCCTCTGAATCTGCAGCCGTCAGAATTTGCCAAGGTCTTTCTGATTATTTATATGGCGGGTTTCCTGACGCGTAAGCAGGAAGAGATGCGTATTTTCAGCCAGGGCATACTCATTGTTTCCATCGTGCTGGCTGTGTTTGGTGGTCTGTTGCTGATGGAGCCGGATTTCGGCTCTACCGTGGTCATTGTAGCCACCGTGTTCGGCATGATGTTTCTGGGTGGCATACGCTACCTGCATTTCTTTATGATTCTTGGTACAGCTGCTCTGGGTGGAATTTTATTGGTGGCCGCTGCGGCCTACAGGATGCAGCGTATCACCGGTTTTATGGATCCCTGGTCCGACCCGATGAATAAGGGCTATCAATTGATCCAGTCCTATATCGCCTTTGGTCGTGGTGGCTGGAATGGTATCGGCCTCGGTGAAAGCATTCAAAAGCTTAATTATCTTCCGGCTGCGCGTACTGATTTCCTGTTTGCAGTGATCGGTGAAGAACTGGGCTTTATCGGCGTCATGCTTGTCCTTGGACTGTTCATAGCATTGATCTGGCACGCCTTTTCATTGTCACGCAGGGCTGAATCGCTGGGCAATCTATTTGCCTGCCGCCTGGCTCAGGGCATTGCTCTGTTGATTGCCATTGAGGTGTTAATCAACACCGGTGTGAATATGGGTGTACTGCCGACAAAAGGACTACCGTTACCCTTTATCTCCCAGGGTGGTTCCAGTCTACTTGCCAGCAGTATGGCGATGGGTCTATTGCTTGCGGTTGCACGCGAGACCACACCGAAGCCAGGGAGAAAGCGATGAGCACATTAATGATCATGGCTGGTGGAACAGGCGGGCATGTCTATCCTGCACTGGCAGTGGCGCATACCCTGCAGGCGGACGGGGTGAATGTGTTCTGGCTTGGAACCCGGCAGGGCATCGAAGCACGCGTGGTACCTGAGAACGATATTGATGTCGAATGGATATCTATCAGCGGCATTAAGGGTAGAGGTCTGTTTGCGCTTGTCTCAGCTCCATTCAAGATTATTTATGCAATGCTACAGACGGCTGCCATCATCTATCGAAGACGTCCTGAAGCGGCATTAGGCATGGGGGGCTTCGTTTCAGGGCCAGGTGGCTTGATGACCAGGTTGTTAAGAGTGCCGCTGCTGATTCATGAATCGAATGCGGTAGTGGGTCTTACTAATAAATGGCTGGCAAAAATAGCTAGCGAGGTACTGGTCGGGTTCCCTGATGTGTTGGTCGGCAGTCGCCATCGTCACTATGTCGGAAACCCTGTCCGTGAGAGCATCGCGGCATTGCCGCTTCCTGAGCAAAGATTGCAGGGGCGTTCTGGCAGACTGCATCTGCTGATTGTCGGTGGCAGTCTCGGTGCACAGGTGCTGAATGAGACCGTGCCTGCCGCACTGGCAAGTATAGATTCAGTTATTCGTCCTGAAGTATTGCATCAGGCAGGGCGTGGAAAACTGGAAGCAACTTTAAATGTCTATGATGAGTTTGCTGTGCAAGTAAACTGCCGCGAGTTTATAGATGACATGGCTGCCGCCTACCTGTGGGCTGACCTGGTAATTTGCCGCGCAGGTGCAATGACTGTTGCTGAGATTGCGGCCGCAGGTGTAGCAGCGATTTTTGTTCCTTACCCGTATGCTATCTATGATCACCAGACCCTGAATGCACGTTTTCTTTCAGATAAAAAGGCTGCGATTCTTATTCCACAGGAAAGATTCTCTGCTGAGAGCCTGGCCAACGTTCTTGTTGAACTGGCCAGTGATCGCCCATGCCTGATAGGTTTGTCACGGCGAGCAAGGCGAAATGCGATGACAGATGCTACACGCCAGGTGGCAGATATCTGTAAAGAGGTGATGCATGCGTGAATACGTAAAGCATATTCATTTCGTAGGCATCGGCGGTGCGGGCATGAGTGGTATTGCCCAGGTGCTGATCAACCAGGGCTATCAGGTATCCGGCTCTGACCTTGCCAGTTCAGCCGTCACGCAGCAGCTTGCAGAGCAGGGTGCAAAAATCTATTCCGGACATGCTGCTGAAAATATACATGGCGCAGATGTTGTCGTGATTTCAAGTGCCGTGAATGATGATAATCCTGAAGTTATGACGGCCCGTGAAGCGAAGGTGCCGGTCATCCCCCGTGCCGAAATGCTGGGAGAACTGATGCGCTTCGCGAGAGGTATCGCGGTTGCCGGTACCCATGGAAAAACCACAACGACTTCGTTAGTTGCCAGTGTCATGGCCAGCGGCGAAATGGACCCAACCTTTATCATCGGCGGTCGTCTTTTAAGTGCCGATGCCAATGCAAGACTGGGGCAGGGTGAATACCTGGTTGCTGAAGCTGATGAAAGTGATGCTTCGTTCCTGCACCTGCAGCCATTGATTGCAGTTGTGACAAATATTGATGCAGATCATCTGGCGACCTACCACGGTGACTTCACTGAATTGAAAGATGCATTCATTCAGTTTCTGCATAATATTCCTTTTTACGGACTGGCTATTCTCTGTATTGATGATCCGGTTGTACGTGAGATCATGCCGTCAATCAGCAGGCCGATGGTGAGTTATGGCTTCAGTGATGATGCCGATATCCAGGCCAGTGATTTCAGACAGCAGGGCGTACGTTCGGTGTTCAGGGTCCATCAGAAGTCTACCGGCATGGAAATGGATGTTAGCCTCAATATGCCGGGCTGGCATAATGTACTCAACACACTGGCTGCCATTGCAGTTGCCTGGAATCTGGGTATCAGCAATGAAAAGATTATTGCAGGCCTCAGTGAATTTCAGGGCATAGACAGACGTTTCCAGATTAAGGGCCCGCTGGTATTTGATGCTGGCGAGCTACTACTGGTTGATGATTATGCCCATCACCCGCGTGAATTGGAGGCTGCTTTAGCCGCTGCGGCAGCTGCATGGCCGGACCGCCGCAAGTTGGTAGTGTTTCAGCCGCACCGTTACAGCCGTACGCGTGATTTACTGGAGGACTTCGGGCGCGTCCTCAGTGTTGTTGACCACCTCATCGTAATGGAAGTCTATGCAGCGGGTGAAGCCGCTATTGACAGTGCNGACGGCAGGGCCCTGTGCCGTGCCATTCGTGCACGTGGCAAGGCGATACCGGTGTTTGTCGAGGACCGGGAACAGCTGCTTGAAGTTCTGGCAGATACGCTGCAGGCAGGTGATGTATTGATTACTCTTGGCGCAGGCGATATCGGCCGCATCGCCCAGGAATTACCGGATTTTGTCAGCAAGCTGTCAGGGGAGGCTGGATGATGCCTGCCAGCACAAATAACTGGAATGGCCGGTTGTTGACCAACGAGTCGATGGCAAAACATACCTCATGGAGAGTAGGTGGGCCTGCAGATTATTTCTATCAGCCGACATCGATTGATGATCTTGCAGTTTTTCTGCGTGAATCCGATCCCTCATTGCCGCTCACCTGGCTGGGGCTTGGCAGCAACCTGCTGGTACGGGATGGTGGTATACGCGGGATAGTCATACATGTGTTAAATGGGCTGAATAATATCTCGTTAGTTGAACAGGCACGGGTACGTGTGGAAGTGGGTGTTTCATCCGCCAGAGTGGCGCGTTTCTGTGCCAACAGCAATCTCTCCGGTGCTGAATTTCTGGCCGGTATACCGGGCTTGTTTGGCGGTGCGCTGGCGATGAATGCCGGTGCATTTGGTGATGAAACCTGGCAAATCGTCGATTCTGTCGAAATGATGGATCGTAGTGGAAATCAGACCCAGCGATCGGTAGATGATTTTGCCGTGGGTTATCGCTCAGTACATGGCCCGCAAGACGAATGGTTTGTTGCCGCGAATTTGAGGCTCAAGACGGGCCGCAGTGCAGAATCGAAAAGCCGGGTGCGTAATCTACTGCAAAAAAGAAACGAATCTCAGCCGGTGGGTACCGCAAATGCCGGTTCAGTATTTAAGAATCCTCCTGGTGATTTTGCCGCCAGACTGATTGATGTTTGTGGTCTGAAGGGCTCGCGAATTGGCGCTGCCTGTGTATCAGGCAAGCATGCGAATTTCATCATTAATACGGGTGGTGCAACAGCGGCAGATATCGAAGCTTTGATACTTCATATACAGACAGTGGTCTCAGAACAGGAAGGAATAAAGTTGCAGCCGGAAGTTCATATCATCGGGGAGGCCGATAATGCCTGAATCCTCAATACTTGATGCTTCAATGACTTCACGTTTCGGTAAAGTTGCCGTTCTCATGGGTGGCCCCTCGGCTGAGCGCGAAATTTCCTTATTGTCAGGGAATGCCGTGCTGGCAGCATTGCAGTTACAGGGTGTCGATGCGCAGGGCTTTGATGCCAAAGATAGTTCAGTACTGGCTGATTTGCAGGATGCAGGCATCGATCGTGTCTTCATCGCCCTGCATGGCCGTTGGGGAGAGGATGGAGTAATGCAGGGGGCACTGGAAGTGCTGGGCATTCCCTATACAGGCAGCGGTGTACTGGGTTCCGCCATTGCAATGGAAAAAGCTCGATGCAAATTAATGTGGCAGGGAGCCGGTCTGCCTACACCTGATTTTATGTTGCTTAAGACAGAGTCTGATCTAACGCAGGCTGCCGNACAGATTGGATTTCCCATGGCAGTTAAACCATCGCGTGAAGGATCAAGCATTGGTATCGGTAAGGCAGGGGATCAGCTGGAACTGCAGCAGTCCTGGCAGAAAGCAAAAAAACTTGATGACATTGTGCTGGCTGAGAAATGGATAAACGGAACGGAGCTTACCGTTGCCATGCTGGACGATCGTGCCTTACCCGTCATCAGGCTTGAAGCTGCAGGGCAGTTCTATGATTACGAAGCCAAGTATCTCAGTGAAGAAACGGCCTACATCTGCCCATGCGGGTTAACCGCAGAGCTTGAAGAAGAGGTACAGAAGCTGGCGACCCGGGCCTTTGATATCAGCGCATGCAGTGGTTGGGGTCGGGTGGATGTGTTGTTGGATGAGAATCAAAAACCTTATCTGCTTGAAGTGAATACTGTACCGGGTATGACCAGCCACTCGCTGGTACCCATGGCGGCAAAACAGGCGGGCATGGATTTTAATCAACTGGTGTTGCGGATACTGGAGACGACAGATGACTAAGTGCCAGCCGATTCTTGCATCAGCCAGGCAGCAAAAAGGAAGTCTGCTTAGCAGCATGCTGCTGCTACTCCTGTTTGCAGGCGTCATCCTGGTGTTTGCAGATTATCTACTTCAGCCTGACCGCTTTCCCGTTTCGCGGATAAGTTTTATCGGTGAATTTCGACACGTGGAAAAGTCAGCACTGCAGGAAAATGTGGCGCCTTATATCGGCAATAATTTCTTTGCCATTGATCTGCAGAAGCTGGAGGCAGCGCTGCGTGACATCGACTGGGTGTCAGATGTTTCAGTCAGTCGCCGTTGGCCGGATACCTTGCAGGTTAATGTAAAAGAGCAGCGCTTAATCGCTGCCTGGAATAAGGCAGGCTGGGTGACCAGTGATGCCACCATAGTGGAATTACCCGGCTTAAAAATGCCAGGTCTGCCGCGCTGGTCTGGTCCGGATGGAACACAGGTTCTTGTGCAACTGAGGTCTCAGCAATTTTCCAGACTGCTTGCAGATGTTGGCATGCAGTTAAGGCAATTAAGCTATTCACAGCGCGGAGCATGGCAAATTTTAGCATCAAATTACTTACGCAATGAACAGATAAGTATACGTCTAGGGCGTCGCGACATGCAGGACCGACTTTATCGTTTTGCGCGTGCCTACGGGCAAACGCTGGGCAAACTTGAACAACGCCTTATCTCTGTTGACCTGCGATACCCGAATGGCTTTGCTGTGAAGTGGAACAGCATTGAAGAAACAACACCGGTAAATGCCGGATGAGCCGTAATGTGATCAATATGACTGGTAAAACACGATGGTAAAAAAGAACGATAGCAACTTAATTGTAGGGCTGGATATTGGCACTTCCAAAGTGCTGGCTATAGTCGGCGAGGTCGCCGCTGATGGCGAGATAGAGATTGTCGGTGTAGGTCATCACCCTGCCCGTGGCATGAAGCGTGGCGTGGTGGCAAATATTGAATCGACAGTGCAATCCATACAGCGTGCAGTTGAAGAAGCAGAATTGATGGCAGGCTGTCAGATTTATTCTGTCTATGCGGGCATCGCTGGCGCTCATATCAATAGTTTCAATTCCCAGGGCGTGGTCGCCGTACGGGACAGGGAAATTGGTCAGGGAGATGTCGACCGTGTCATTGATGCGGCGCGTGCCATGGCGATACCCATGGATCAGAAAATACTGCACATCCTGCCACAGGAATTCATTATTGATTCACAGGATGGCATCAAAGAACCCGTTGGCATGTGTGGTGTCAGGCTGGAGGCCAAGGTACATATTATTACGGGTGCAGTCAGTGCCACACAAAATATTATCAAGTGTATCCAGCGTTGTGGCCTGGAGGTTGATGACATTATTCTTGAGCAGCTCGCTTCGAGCGATGCGGTGCTGGAAGAGGATGAAAAGGATCTGGGTGTGTGCCTGGTAGATATCGGCGGCGGCACGACTGACATCGCTGTGTTTACTGAAGGTTCTATACGGCATACAGCCGTAATCCCGATTGCCGGTGATCAGATTACCAATGACATCGCCGTTGCATTGCGTACACCGACAAATTCCGCAGAAGAGATCAAGAAAAAATATGGCTGCGCCTTAACGCAGCTGACAGATCCAACAGATGTTTTTGAAACCTCCAGTGTCGGCGGCCGCCCACCAAGGCGTGTCGCCAGGCAAACACTGGCCGAGGTGGTCGAACCCCGGGTAGAGGAAATGTATGGCCTGGTGCTGGCTGAATTACGCCGTAGCGGCTTCGAGGATCTTATCGGATCTGGCATCGTTTTGACCGGCGGTTCATCAAAGCTGCAGGGCATGGTGGAGCTGGCAGAGGAAGTGTTTCATCAACCGGTCCGGCTGGGTTTGCCGGACTACACAGGAGGGCTGAAAGAAGTGGTTTGCAATCCAATCTATTCAACTGGAATAGGATTGATTCATTTTGGTAACCGCCGGCGTAATGATCCTGCTTCGGCAGAGAAAATGAAGTCGGGTATCAGCTCTATTATGAGAAAGATGAAAAGCTGGTTCAGTGGCAGTTTTTAATAATCATGAAGATGAAAACTTTTTTAAATATTTACAGACAACCGAAATTAGACCATCAAAGAAGGAGATGTGACTATGTTTAAATTAATGGATACAACCAATCAACAGGCAGTGATCAAGGTGATCGGTATAGGCGGCGGTGGTGGTAATGCCGTTGATTATATGATGCGCGGGAGTATTGATGGCGTTGATTTCATCAAGGCCAACACTGATGCCCAGGCATTAAATGCCTCCACTGCACACTCTGTGATACAGATTGGCGCAAACCTGACCAAAGGTCTGGGTGCAGGTGCCGACCCACAGATAGGAAGGCAGGCGGCACTGGAAGACAAAGATCGCATCAATGAAGCACTGGATGGGGCTGACATGGTATTCATCACTGCCGGCATGGGTGGCGGTACCGGAACAGGCGCTGCACCGGTCATTGCACAACAGGCCAAAGAGATGGGCATACTGACGGTAGCGGTAGTTTCCCGCCCCTTCCGTTTTGAAGGCAACCGACGCATGAAGATCGCAGATGAAGGCATTTCTGAGCTGACAGAATATGTTGACTCATTAATTACCATCTCAAATGAGAAGCTGCTGGATGTAGAAGATTCACCGATTACCGATGCTTTCTCGATGGCCAATGAGGTGCTGCAGGGCGCAGTGCAGGGAATTGCTGAACTGATTACCCGCCAGGGCCTTATCAACGTTGACTTCGCGGATGTTACAACTGTGATGCAGGAAATGGGTAAGGCGATGATGGGCTCTTCAGCCGCAGCGGGTGAAAACCGTGCCGCCGAGGCGGTAAGTGGCGCACTATTCAGTCCATTCCTGGAAGGCTTCGATATCTCCGGTGCACGCGGCATGCTGGTTAACATTACAGCCAATACCAGCATTACCATGAGGGAGTTCTCAGAAGTTGGCGATGCAATCGCAGAGTATACCCATGAGGACGCAATCATTGTTATCGGTGCAGTTATCGATGAAGACATGGGTGACGAGCTGCGTGTGACGGTCGTCGCGACAGGGCTGGATGATGTTTCTCGTAAAGAACAAAAACCAAGCCTGGTGCGAGGTGCGCGTCCGCAGGAAGCAGATACCAGCGTACAAAATAACTATAGCGATCTGGATGAGCCCACAATTCTGCGCATAAATAAGGAGCGAAAAATGGGTGAGAAATTTGTTCCTGGAGAGGAAACCGGCTCCGAATATCTGGACATCCCGGCTTTTTTACGAAGGCAGGCAGACTGATACAAAAGATGTTTTAGCGTAGTGTTTTTAATGACTAATGGTGAGTATGGATGTGAAACTGGAGTACACAATTCCCTTAATTTCGTGTAGCATTGTCAACTTTATGGGCAAATTATAGAGGCTGCGCAAATTTCGGGGTGTTTTTTGACGAACTCAGCTTGAAAAGGGTAAAACAGATGATCAAACAACGCACTCTAAAAAATGTGATACGTGCCACAGGTGTAGGGCTCCACACAGGCGAAAAGGTTTATTTGACACTCAGGCCAGCGCCGATCGATACAGGCGTAGTGTTTAGACGAATCGACCTGGATGTGCCCGTTGAAGTTCCTGCCATTGCGGATAATGTCGGCGATACCCGATTGTCTACATCGCTGGAGAAGGACGGCATCAAGATTTCAACTGTTGAGCATCTGATGTCAGCCTTTGCCGGGCTTGGAATTGATAATGCTTATGTTGACCTGACAGCTCCGGAAGTGCCGATTATGGATGGTAGTGCCGGGCCTTTTGTCTTCCTGTTGCAATCAGCCGGTATTCAGGAACAGTCCAGTGCTAAGAAATATATCCGAATCAGGAAAAAACTTAGACTGGAAGACGGTGATAAATGGGCCCAGTTCAAGCCTTTGGACGGTTTTAAGGTTTCATTCACCATCGATTTTGATCACCCCGTTATCAAGAATGCAATACAGGTCGCAACAGTCGATTTTTCAACCACCTCTTTTGTCAAAGAAGTCAGCCGGGCGAGAACCTTTGGTTTTATGCATGACCTGGAGGCATTGAGGAATGCTGGTCTGGCGCGCGGTGGCAGTCTTGATAATGCCATTGTGATGGATAATTACCATATTTTGAATGAAGATGGCCTGCGTTACGAAGATGAATTCGTCAAGCATAAAGTACTGGATGCGATTGGTGATCTATATCTTCTCGGGCACCCGCTGATCGGTGAATTCAGTGCCCACAAATCTGGTCATGAGCTGAATAATCGCTTATTACGCAAGCTGATTAATGATGAAAGTGCCTTTGAGGTTGTATCCTTCGATGATCCGAAGGAAGCTCCGATACCTTTTTCAGGTGTCGCCCCTGTCACGCAATAGTGAATTTATAAGAGTTGCCCTTTTGTTTGTGCCGGTTTGACAAGAGTACAGGAAAGCAGTTTAGAAAAAGTAGTATAGAATTCAGGATCTTGAAGCAGTTTTAGCCAGTCGTACCAGTGATTGACTAAGTTCAGGGTCTGACAGATGGCTGGCAGAACTAAGAAGTAGTTTTTTATTGCTGTCGGATAGTTTTTGGTGAAAATGGTTTGGTTTCTTTTGTGGTGTAGCCATCTGACGAGGTGAGACCTCCAGCTTTATTTTTCCGAGACTGGTGAATTCACGACTACGGCGTAGATGCCGTATTAGAGATTTTTGTTGCTGTCGAATGCGGCTTAACCAGATGGATGACTCCACCTGAAGTGTAAGGCAGTTATCGTGGTATTTGCTGGGGTGACAGACTTTTTGCAAGGCAGACGGCGCGGTTCGATTCCACAGCCCAGTCAGCCAGTCACTGGATACTTGACGTTTCAGGCCGCTTTGTGAGATGTAGCTTGATATATGTTTCATTCATACTTTATAGCTATATTTCTTATAAAAGGGAAATATCTTGGGGACTAAGGACTAAGGACTAAGGACTAAGGACTAAGGACTAAGGACTAATAAACTTTACGATTTTCTGAAAACCATGCAAATAATCATCATTCCAAAAAGTTCTGGCCGCGTCTGCCAGTCATGCCTGTCATCCCGCGCGACCTGGATGCTTGGCGTGGCTTTGTTTCTGATTGTTCCCTTTACGGTTGGTGGCATGGCCTGGTATCTGGCAGATAAACTTACGACGACTGGCGATCATTCTGCAAGTGAGAAAATTACTGAACAAAAACAAAGGTTGGTCGCCTTACAACAGGAAGTTGACGATGTTAGACGGCAGTCAGAGGCAAATCTTGATGCACTGAGCCTTCAGTTAGGGCGCATGCAGGCTGAAACCATGCGCAGTAATGCGTTGGGAGTGAGGCTGGCTGAAATGGCCGGACTGGACAAAAGTGAGTTTGATTTCAGTATCGAACCTGCTTTGGGCGGCGCTAATAGTGAACTAGCGGGCAAACATCTTAGTCAGACAGATTTAAAAAGCGTTATTGACCGTGTCTCAGCAAACCTGTCCCAGGAAAGTATAGAACTGGACTTGCTTGAAAGCATCATGCTGGACAAAGACCTGAAACAGTCGTTGGACCCGAAAGGCTGGCCGGTAAAAAGAGGATATATTTCTTCTTCTTATGGCTATCGCAGTGACCCTTTCACCGGTAAAAAGGTTTTCCACAAAGGTGTCGATATACCTTCAGCCAAGGGTTCACCTATTCATGCGCTGGCAGCCGGCGTGGTGACCTATGCCGGTAACAGGAATGGTTTTGGCAATATGGTTGAAATTGACCATGGTAATGGTTATTCAACTCGTTATGCCCATATATCAAAAGTTATGGTCAACACTGGTGACCGCATTGATCAGGACCAGGTAATTGCCAAAATTGGCTCTACCGGTCGTTCAACCGGACCGCACCTTCATCTTGAAATGTTTAAAGATGGCCGCAGATTTAATCCTCGCAAGCGACTGTATACTGCCCGTAAAGCAAAAGAAAACTGATGTTGCAGCATGCCTCTGTGTATTGAGAGGCAAATCAGACACCGGTAGAAAACAGCAGACTTAACAAAGAATGATCAGAGCAAATTGCTTATTTTGACTGTCATTCACGATCATCCAAAGTAGGAACACACCTTGTTTAAAAAGATTTTTGGTAGCCGCAATCAGCGACTGATTAAAAAATACAACAAATCTGTTAATCAGATTAATGCCCTCGAGCCTTCAGTTGAATCTCTCGATGATGCGGCCCTGGTCGCGAGAACCGATGAGTTCCGTAAACGTTACAAGGATGGTGAATCGCTTGATGCACTGTTGCCTGAGGCATTTGCAACGGTAAGAGAAGCCGCAAAAAGAGCACTGGGCATGCGGCACTTCGATACGCAGCTGGTTGGTGGCATGGTATTGCACAATGGAAATATTGCTGAAATGCGCACGGGTGAGGGAAAAACACTGGTCGCTACACTGTCTGCCTATCTAAATGCCTTGCCCGGTGACGGCGTCCATGTCATTACCGTGAATGATTATCTGGCCAGGCGCGATGCGGAATGGATGGGTAAAGTCTATAATTTCCTCGGTTTATCAGTTGGCGTCATTTATTCTGGCCAGGCCCCGGAAGAGAAAAGGACGGCCTATGCCTGCGATGTCGTTTACGGTACCAATAATGAATATGGCTTTGACTATCTTAGAGATAATATGGCCTTTCAGTCTGATGAAAGGATGCAGGGCAAACTTGCCTTTGCGATTGTTGATGAGGTGGACTCCATCCTGATAGATGAGGCACGTACGCCACTCATCATTTCCGGCCCGGCAGAAGGTAGCAGCGAGCTTTATCTCAGGATTAACAGTGTTATCCCCTCAATGGTAAAACAGGAGAGCGAAGACGGTCCGGGAGATTACTCGGTTGATGAGAAGTCCAAGCAGGCGTTCCTGACAGAAGCTGGACATGAGCACGCAGAAAAGTTGCTCGCGGAAGCTGGCATGCTGTCCGAGGGAAGTAGCCTTTATGATGTCAGTAACATTAGCCTGCTNCATCATCTGAATGCGGCATTAAGAGCACATATGCTTTTCCAGCGTGATGTCGATTACATCGTGAATAATAATGAGATTGTNATTATTGATGAATTCACCGGTCGTATGATGCAGGGACGGCGTTGGTCGGATGGACTTCACCAGGCAGTGGAGGCAAAGGAAGGTGTTAAGATTCAGGAGGAAAATCAAACCCTTGCATCGATTACTTTCCAGAATTACTTTCGTCTATACGACAAATTGTCCGGTATGACGGGTACGGCCGATACCGAAGCCTTTGAGTTTCACCAGATATATGATCTGGAAGTGGTTGTTATACCGACCAATCAGCAGGCCATGCGAGATGATTTCGGCGATCAGATTTTCCGCACGGTAGAAGAAAAATATCAGGCGATACTTGAAGATGTGCAGGATTGTAAAAAGCGTGACCAGCCTGTGTTGGTGGGCACGGCTTCCATCGATTCCTCTGAATACATCTCAAACCTGCTGAAGAAAGCCGGCGTAAAGCACGAAGTACTGAACGCCAAGCAGCATGAGCGTGAAGCGCATATTATTGCTCAGGCTGGCGCTCCCGGTTCCATCACCATTGCAACCAATATGGCGGGTCGCGGAACAGATATCGTTCTTGGCGGTAACCTGGAAATGGAACTGGCTGAGGTCGATGATGAATCACGTCGAGCTGATATAAAGGAAAAATGGCAGGAGCGTCATAATACGGTCGTCAAATCCGGTGGTTTACACGTTGTTGGCACTGAGCGTCATGAGTCACGCCGGATAGACAACCAGTTACGCGGTCGATCAGGTCGCCAGGGTGACCCGGGTTCAACGCGCTTCTTTCTTTCTTTGCAAGATAGTTTGATGCGTATTTTTGCCTCAGAAAAAGTATCATCCATCATGCAGAAACTGGGTATGGAAGAGGGCGAGGCCATTGAACATCCCTGGGTATCGAAAGCAATTGAAAACGCTCAGCGCAAGGTAGAAGGCCGGAACTTTGATATACGCAAGCAGCTGCTTGAATATGATGATGTGGCAAACGAGCAGCGGAAAGTTATCTACAAACAGCGCAATGATCTGATGAATACCGACGATATCTCGGAAAATATCGTTAAAATTCGTCATGATGTCGTAGAAAGTGAAATCTCCAGCTACGTTTCTCCCGGCAGCATGCCTGAGCAGTGGGATCTTGAGCACCTTGAAGAAGATCTTGCGAGTGAATTCGGGCTACAGTTGCCTCTGCGGCAATGGATGGAAGAGGACGACGAACTGCACGAGGAAACACTTCGGGAACGGGTTAATACAGCTGTTGATACGACCTATCAGGAAAAGCTTGAAGCCTATGGCAGTGATGTCATGAACCATCTTGAGAAGGCCATCACGCTGCAGGTGCTTGATAGTCACTGGAAAGATCATCTTGCCTCGATGGACCATCTGCGCCAGGGGATCGGCCTGCGTGGTTATGCACAAAAAGACCCCAAGCAGGAATATAAACGCGAAGCCTTTGAAATGTTCACCTCTATGCTTGAGCGTATCAAGCATGAAATTACGACACTGCTTGCCCGTGTTCAGCTGCGTGAAGAAAGTGAAGTAACAGAGATGGAAGCGAATATGCAGCAACAGCAGCAACAGCAGGCCATGGAATTCAACCATCCTGATGCGAATGCCGCCCCTGCTGAGTCGGCACAGGCCGCTGATGCAGAAGAGGCGCATACTCCATTTGTCCGACAGGAAAAGAAGATCGGCCGTAATGAGCCATGCCCCTGTGGTTCAGGAAAAAAGTACAAACAATGCCACGGTAAAATTTCCTAGAAAACCAGGGACTGGCTATTTATTATTTCACTAATTATTTTGTGGGAGGTGAACGTTCATTCGCCGCGGGGCGCGTCTCCCACAGAGTATAACCACACCTCAGATATTGATTTTNTCTTTGTGGGAGGCGCGCCCCNCGGCGAATCTNTTTAGCATTTTTACNCTCTGAGTCCACACGCCAAAGAAGATAAAACAATCATGACAGTCTACCCGGTTAAAGGAATTCGATTAGCAACAGCAGCTGCAGGCATACGCTATGCAGACAGAGACGATCTTGTTGTTATTGAATGTCAGGCAGGGTCAAGTTGTGCGACTGTTTTTACTCAGAATAAATTTTCTGCAGCACCGGTTCAATTAGCAAAAGAACACATCACAGAATCACTGCCTCGGGCATTACTGGTTAATTCCGGCAATGCGAATGCCGGTACCGGTGAAAAAGGCTTGAAGAATGCGGTCCAGTGTTGTGAGCTGCTGGCCGGGGCGCTTGGCTGTGATGCGTCAGAAGTTCTACCATTTTCTACTGGTGTGATCGGAGAACAAATGCCTGTTCAGGCATTTAAAGCCGCAATTCCAGACTGTGTGAAGAGTCTCAGTACTGAGGCAGATGCCTGGGCACGTGCAGCAAAGGCAATTATGACTACCGATACGGTACCGAAACTGTTGTCGAGGAAGCTAGACATAGCTGGATGTGAAGTAAACATCACAGGCATGGCAAAAGGGGCCGGTATGATTCGCCCTGATATGGCCACCATGCTTGCCTTCATTGCCACCGATGCGGTAATAGAGCAAGCCGTACTTCATCAATTACTAAACAAGGCTATAGGCATATCATTTAATCGCATTACCGTTGATGGTGACACATCAACCAATGATGCCTGCACCTTGCTGGCAAGTGGAGCGGTGGATATTCAGCCTATTGAGGCTGACAGCACAGAATTTGCCCAATTTTCCACTGTTCTGACTGAATTGATGCAGGGGCTGGCGCAGGCCATAATTCGTGATGCAGAAGGCGCGACAAAATTCATTACCATCAATGTTAGTGGTGCTGAATCAGAAGATGATTGCCTCGCTGTTGCCTACACCGTTGCCGAATCACCTCTGGTCAAAACAGCATTGTTTGCTTCAGACCCGAACTGGGGCCGCATACTGGCGGCAGTAGGCCGTGCAGCCGTCAGTTCACTGGATATCAGCCAGGTGAACATATCACTTAACGGTGTTGCCATCGTTACAGCAGGGGAACCGGATCCGGCGTATACAGAAGATGCAGGTCTGCAGGCAGTTGCGGACACAGAAATTACCATTGATATAAAACTGGGTCGTACTGCTGAGTCGGTAACCGTGTGGACCTCAGATTTGAGTCATGAGTATATTCGTATTAATGCGGAGTATAGGACTTAAAAGATAGTCTGAAGTTTCAAGTTTCAAGTTTCAAGTCACATCCTTTTACCTTTACTCTATAGATTCGGTCCAAATTCTCGACCTGTCGAAACAACGAATCAAGAGATCCATTATTTTCAATTACATCGTCTGCAATTTTTTCACGCTCTTCATCGCTGGCCTGTGCTGCCATAACTGATTCAATCTGATCATCACTTAGGCCGTTACGCTGCTTAATCCATGCGAATCTTTTTTCTCTATCCGCGGTAACGACCAGCACACGGTCTACAAGCTCGGTAAAGCCGGTTTCAACCAGCAAAGGGATAACGAGTATGCAATAGGGTGAACGGACTTCCCGTATGGCCAGTTTCATGGCAGCCCTTACTGCGGGATGGAGTATAGCTTCCAGTTCTTTTCGCGCAGTTTCATTGTTGAACACTTTTTTAGCGAGAGTCTGCCGGTTAATAGTGCCATCGGCATTATGAATATCTTCACCAAAATGCTCAGTGATAGCCTCAAAGCATTTCTGTCCCGGTACACTTATTTTGTGAACAATTTCATCGGCATCGATGACGTCTATAGCAAGAGAAGAAAAATAATTCGCAACTGTCGTTTTGCCACTACCGATGCCACCCGTCAGGCCAATGCGTAACATATAGATTATCTACAGGCCAGCAAACTGCAGGTAGCTGTCAATTATTTCCTGTCCCCAGAGTAAGGCGATAAGTCCGGCTATAGACAAATAGGGTCCGAAAGGAATGGGCAGTTGCCTGTCACGGCCAAGTATCAATATTCCCAGTATTCCTATCACCGCACCAACCAGTGAGGAGAGTAAAATTACCAGTGGCAGCATCTGCCATCCCAGCCAGGCGCCGATCAGGGCGAGTAATTTAAAATCTCCGTAGCCCATGCCTTCTTTGCCGGTAAGCAGCTTAAATGCCTGGTAAACG
>JGI24024J18818_10000086_pt1 | contig 26568 bp, 25 predicted proteins | sample Cruoilmetagenom2_FD_18818 | JGI IMG/M metagenome (IMG submission 18818) | reverse complement strand
ACTTGATAGGTTAAATTTAAAGTTGTTGCATTAACAACGCTTAACCCAGTCCATTCAATAGTATTCCCTCCTGAATTATAAATTCCTCCATTATCTACAGATCCATTTATAAGGGTATAACCTACTGGCAAGGCATCAGAAATAGCCACACCTGTGGCATCACGCCCACCATTGTTTGTAATAGCCAATGTAAAAGTGACTATATCTCCAACATTTGGAGCTGGATTACTAACTGATTTAGCAAAACTAAGATCAGCTTGACCAACTAAAGTAATTTTCACATTATCTGCTGTTACCATGCAACTACCATTAGATATAGACCATGAAAACTCATAAGTTCCAGGAACAGTACCTGCAATTTGAGTATTTGGGTCATTAATATCAATAATAACTGGTGTTGTTGGTCCTGAAACAAAAGACCATTCCCCTGTTAAAGGAGCAGGATCTGTTGCACCCATAAATATAGAATCATATTCTCCTAAAGTTTGATCTGGTCCAGCATTTGCTGATCCTAATGCGGTACTTATAACAACCTCAACCGTATCATCTAAGGTACAACCACCGCTAGTACTAGACCACATAAATTCATACGTTCCTTCTGCTAGACTTGAAACTATAGCTCTTGGATCAAATTTACTTGAAAAAACTCCAGTTGTTGGTCCTGAAACTTGCGACCAAGTTCCTGTACCTGGGCTTATTGTATTCGCATTCATTGTTGCGCTTGTAACATTACATAAGCTTTGATCTGGCCCTGCATTTGGCGGTGTTGGTGGCGCTGCAGTAAACACTAAATCTACCGTATCTGTACTTACAGCACAAACTGAACCGTTGGCAACTGTCCATGTAAATGTATAAGTTCCTAAAGGTAATGAGCCTGGATTTGCAATGGTTAAATCAGAAACTGGATTATTAGGGTTATCTATAGTAATTCCCCCGCTAGATGGGTCGGTAGTTAACGTCCAAGTTCCCATACCTTTGGTTGGAGGAACTGCGTTAAGTTGCGCACCTAATTGGCAAGCAGGATCTTGATCTACACCTGCATCTGCAGTACTTGGCGGATCGTAAGCATTTACTCGCATTACATCTTTAAGAATGCTACAATTACCAGAACCTGTGTTCCATTCAAAAATATATAAGCCTTCAATAAGACCACTAACTACGGTTTTTGGATCCGTTGCATCTGCATAAGTTGCTGTATTTGGCCCAAAAGCTTGGGTCCAAACACCATCACCTGTAACTCCATTACCATCCATAGTTATTGAAGTTGTTATGCCAGTACATATCTCTTGGTCTGCGCCTGCATCTGGCGTTAAAGGTAACGCGTCATTTATAACATCCATAGAGTCACTAGTAATTGGACATCCATAAACTGCATCTTTTGTATAGGTAAACGTATAAGTTTCTCCTGGTACTATTGCTGCATTTGCCGAGTTAGAAGGCGAACCTGAAGCAGTAATTGTAGGCGCCGCTCCTCCAGAAGTGTTTGCTCCTGTCCAAGTACCTGTAGAGCCTTCGGTTCCTTCTAACAACACATTATCTGCTGCACATAAATTTTGATCTGGGCCTGCGTAGGCTGATGCAGAAACTTGTATAATAACATCGTCAAAACTTGGGGTACAAATTGAACCAGTAGTACTCGTCCATCTAAAAGTATATTCACCTGTAACTAAATTAGTTACTGTAGTTGATGGGTCGTTTACATTTGTTATTGTTGGGTTATTTGGCGCTCCTGTTAAAACAGTCCAAGCACCAACTCCTTGTGTAATTGTATTACCCGCCATTGTAGCTGAAGTAGCATCACAAATAACTTGATCTGGTCCAGCANNTGCTACGGTNGGTGGGAATTCAATAGAAAAATTAATAGTAGAAGATGCTGAATCGCAACCTCCTTTTTCTACCAACCACTCAAACTCATAATTACCTTCTGCAACGTTAGAAAAAGTAGCCGTTGAGCTATGTATATCATCAACAATCCAACTTCCATTTCCTGAAACTTGAACCCATGTGCCTACTAAACCAGCACCTGGTACATTTGCATCCATTGTTATAGAAGATCCACAAACATTTTGATCGGGTCCTGCAGCTGAAACTGGATCATTTGCAATTACTATTTGAACTGTATCTGATAAAGATCCACATCCTGCTGTACTCACTTCCCACTTAAATTCATAAATACCAACCACCATACCAGTAACCCCTGTAGATGGATTTGTATCATCAGTAATTACAGGTACATTTGGTCCTGAATTTAAGGTCCATTGACCTGTACCAACCGTTGGGGGTGTTGCCATTAAAACTGGATCTGGTATGCCTGACAATGTATAACATGCATCTGAACCTGCATCGGCTAAAGAAGGACCTTCGGTAGCTCCTGTTGTTATAATGGCGTCTGCAGAAGCAGTACCACAAAGATTTGTAACTGTCCAAGTAAATGTATAAACTGTTGAAGCGGCTAAACCAGTAACTGTAGATTTTGGATTAGTAGCATCTGTAATGGTAACTCCTGCGCTAGGTGAAACTGTCCACAAACCTGTTTCTCCTGCATTTAAAGGGTCTCCCTTTAATTGAAAATCACCAAAACAGGTAAACTCATTAGCCCCTCCATTTGCAACTACATTACTAGCTACTACAACACTTACATCATCAAAAGTGGCTGTACTTGCTATACCTCCTGTAATGCTCCACCTAAATACATAAACCCCTCCTATTAAATCTGAAATAGTAGGTGTATTTATTGTTTGGTCATCAAAAGTTGCCGTATTTGGCCCGCTCATTTGCGACCAATACCCAATACCTTGTGCTGGAACATTACCCGCTAAACTTGTTGTGGTTACACCACATCCTAAGGACGGATCTGTACCTGCATTAGCTCCTGTTGGTGTTAAAGATACTGTAATATTAATATCGTCTGAAGCTTCACCACAACTGGTTGCAATATACCCCGAAGTGTTTCTTAGAACTCGAACGGTATAAGTTCCTTGTTGTGTTAAATTTAAACTTAACGAACTTCCTGAAAACGTAGTGTATGGAGTTGTATAAGGACCGCTAATTATACTATAACTAGACGTATTTCCTCCTGATACAGTTACTGGTATTACAGCATTTGTATTATTTAAAGGTAATACCATATCTACACCTAAATCAACTGTAACCGGATTATTAAAATATCTTACTGAACCAGAAGCAACTGAATTACAATTTGGATTGATAGGTCCTCCAATAATTTCATATTGAAATGTATATGTGCTTGAACCATCTAAACCTGTAACTTGAGTTGTAGAACTATTTGGATTTACTATAGTTACTGCAGGACCAGCAGTTTGAGTCCACAATACTGTTTCCCCTGTAAAATTTGGCGAGTTACCAATAAGTGTAGTACTTGTAACTGTATTCACACAAAAACTTTGATTTAAGTTTAGGATATCTGCCGTAGTAATATCTTGTGTTGCTGGCGGTACTGTTATGGATACAGTATCTGTACCAACAGCACAAGGACCATCAACCGACCATCTAAAAACATACGTCCCTTCAACTAGGTTAGAAATACCTGTATGAGGGTCGTTTATTGCATTAATTGTTGGCACACTTGGCCCGGATACAAATGACCAGGTTCCTTCTTGTCCACCAGTACCATCTCCACCAATTGAANCATTTAATACTGTAGCTTTTGTTGCTGTATAACATTCTGATAATGCTTGATCTGTGCCTGCATCTGCAGTTGCTTCACCACCATAATTTGTAACTGTACTTGTATCAGAAGTTTCACAACCATTTGTACTAGAAATTGTCCATACTACGGTTGAGCTTCCTGCTGCATTAGAAGGTAATGTAATATTTGAAGTTGGTGAAGTTGCCGAACTAAATGAGACGCCAGCACTATTTGTTCCTTCAACAGTCCATAAACCAGTTTCTCCTGGTAACAAAGGTGTATTTCCTGATAAAGCATACGTGCCTGGGCAACCTGCAATATCTGAACCTGAATCAGCAGTAGTTATTGGATTTACCGTTATTTCTACATAATCTGGAGATGATGCTACGCCATCACCACATATAGCACTTATTTTAAATTTATATACATTACCCCCAACAATTCCTTGCACGGTTGTTACTGCACTATTGGGATTTGTAATTATAACTGAAGGACCGGATACTTGTTCCCATAATACCGATGTGATTGAACCCCCAGTTGAACCATGTAAAGTAAGTGTTTCATATTCGCAAATGGTTTGATTTATATCTGCATTTACTGAACAGTTTTGAGAATATGCTTTACCATTAATAAAAACACTTGAAACAATAACAACTATTGCAATAATTAATTGTTTAAATGTTACCCCTGTTATTTTTGAGATTGAGTAATTATTTTTCATATAATTAATTGATTTTATTTATTGACAGCTATATTTTATTCTAATTTATTTTTTTAGTAAAACCTGACTTTTCTTATAACACAAATATAAATTAACCATTTCCAAAACAAGGTAGTTATGTTCTGAATTGGTTAAATATTGTTCTAAAAAAATAATGGTTTGTTTTATAAAAGACAAAATTGTATTCCTCAATAAAATCAACCAAAAGGCTATTAGGAATTCAATAAAGAAAATTATTAGTAAATTCATTTATTGGGGCAATAATTAATACTACGGCTTTAACTTTCAAATTTAGTATCTTTTTATCGTAATAAAATTTTTTAAATTAAATTTAAATAAATGGTTTTAAAAAATAAACAAACACCCTTAAACGGCAAGTAAACTGCTATTTTACAGCGTAAATAATCTCTTTTAAAAACAAATTAAAATCAAATTTTGGAGGTTCAGTTAAGCCCATTCTAACAATTACCAAATTTTTTGAAGGAATTATAAATACACGTTGCCCTTGGTAACCGTTACAAGAAAATAAATCTTTTGGAGCATCTGGGTATTTCCCTCCTGCATTTAACCAAAATTGCGCGCCATATTCACCATTAGAACCGTTAGTTGTTTTTTTGGTATAATTAACCCACGTTTTATTCAGAATTTGTTCGCCATTCCAGTTACCATCATGCAAATACAATAAACCAAATTTTGCCCAATCGCGTGGTGTTGCCCAACCGTAAGATGAACCCACATAATTACCGCTTAAATCGGTTTCAATTAACATAGAGTGCATTCCTATTTTATCAATTAAAGCAGCATACCAAAAATCTAAATATTCTTGATGTGTTTTAAATTGGTTTCTAATAAATTTGGATAATAAATTTGTTGTTCCAGAAGAGTAATTCCAACTTTGGTTAGGTGTACCAACTAAAGGTTTATTTAACTGCATTTTAGACATATCTTTTTCTAAAAACAGCATTTTAGTGACATCTGAAATAGTATTATAATCTTCATTCCATTCTAAACCACTATTCATTTGTAATAAATTATTTAAAGTAATTTTTGAACGCTCATCTTTTTCCCATTCTGGAAATAAATGACTTTGATTTATATTTATTTTACCTTGTTTTTGTAAAACTCCTAAAACAGCACTAGTTACACTTTTACCCATAGACCAACCTAAAATTGGCGTGTTTTTATTAAAACCTTCTACATATTTTTCAGCTATAATATAATCTTTATAAATAACTAAAACAGCTCTAGTTTTTTTTATATAACTTTCCTCTTTATCAAAAGCATTATCTACCGCTTTTTGTAATTTATTATAATTTATATTGTTAAACAGCGTGTCTTTTTGTGGATTATCGCCATACGGATACGGTAAATTTATTCGTTTAAAATTTCTATGAGGAATATCATATTTTAAGCTATCGCTAACACCATCAATCATTAAAACAGATCCTAAACCTTCTCTAAAAACTGCGGTTCGTTTTTTTAAACCAAAAACCGTTGCAGAAACCGATTTATCGTTTAAATTCACGTCTTCATTTGCTAGACTTATAGGAGAAAAATTATTATCCTGATTTTCTGCAGAAGCCTTTGTTCTATGCGCTAAAAACAAAACAGAAGCTTCATTTTTTGCAGCATAACCAGTAATAATATCCAACTTTGGGTAATAGGAATACACAAGAATTGCCAAACCAATTACAACAAGAACGCTAATTTTTTTTACAATTTTTTTCACCTTTCTAAACTTTATAATTGCTCAAATGTAACGTAAATTTTTACATTTCAAAAAAAAGACTTACATTTGTCAACCATATGGTTAAACCTTTTAGTTAAACATGAATAAATTAAAAACAAATTCCGCCGAGAAATCTATTTTAGATGCTGCAAAAACTATTTTTTTACAAAAAGGAATGGACGGCGCTAGAATGCAGGGAATTGCAGATGAAGCTGGCATTAACAAATCTATGCTGCACTATTATTTTAGAAGTAAAGAGTTGTTGTTTAATGCAGTTTTTATGGAAGCATTTTCAACATTAGCACCTCAACTTAATGAAATTTTGAATTCAGACCGTAGTATCTGCGATAAAATAAAAGGGTTTTCACATAATTATATAACTTTTGTTATAGCACATCCGTATTTACCTAATTTTATTTTACAAGAAATAAATAGAAATAAGGCGTTTGTACAGGATTTAATTTCAAAAAAACATTTTCCTTCTATCAAAAAATTTAAGCTTCAAGTAGAGGAAAAAGTGGCGGATGGCACTTTAAGACCTATAAAAGCTGAACATTTATTTATAAATATTATGGCGTTAAACATATTTCCATTTGTAGCCGCCCCTTTATTAAAAGGAATTTTAGGTTCTTCAGACGCTCAGTATAAAAATTTAGTAGAACAAAGAAAAACGGAAGTTGCTGCGTTTATTATAAATTCAATAAAATTATAACGAATGAAAAAAATTATAACAATATTAATTCTATTACTAACTGTTGGTGTTTTTGGACAAGAAAAATTAACACTTAAAAAGTGTTATTCTTTAGTTAAAAAAAATTATCCGCTTGCCAAACAAAAGGCATTATTTGCAAAACAAAACGCAATAGACAAAGAGGTTATTAAAACTGAAAAATTACCGAAATTAGATTTTAGTGCGCAAGCAACTTATCAATCGGATGTAACTTTTTTACCCATAACAATCCCAAATTCAACGGTTGAACCACCAAACAAAGATCAATATAAAACCGCTATTAACGTTAGTCAATTAATTTATAATGGCGGATTAATTAATGCTACCACAAAAGTTAAAGACGCAACATTAAAAACAAAGCAAAAAAACGTAGAAGTAAGTTTATATCAACTCAAAAACAAAGTCAATCAACTTTACTTTTCCATTTTATTATTACAAGAAAAAAGAGCTTTACTAAACGCTAAAAAAAAGCAATTAATAGCAAAAGTTAAAGAGGTAAAAGCAGGTATTAAATTTGGTGCTATTTTGCCTTCGTCCGACAATGTTTTAGAAGCTGAACTATTAAAAATTGAACAACAATATTCTGAAATTGATCAAAATAAAATAAGTTTGGTGCAAACGCTATCCACAATTATTGGTAAAAATATTTCTACAGCTATTATTTTAGCACAACCAGTACTAACCGATAATTTAACAACCTTAATTAAACGACCTGAATTAGATTTATTTCAACTTCAAAAAGAGCAAATTGATGCTTCTGAACAAGTAATAGCGAAAAAAAATAGTCCAAAATTAGTTGGATTTGCAACAGGAGGTTATGGAAATCCCGGACTAAATATGCTAGATAATTCTTTTCAAACTTATTATATGACTGGCTTAAAACTTAACTGGAATATTTTTGATTGGAAAGCAAATAAAAAAGAACGAAAATCGCTACAAATTAATAAAGACATTATTAATAATCAACAAAAAATATTTACTTTAAATACCAATATAGAATTAAACCAACAACAAACTGAAATAAACAAAATAACTTCATTTATAGCTTCAGATAAGCAAATTATTTCGCTTCGAAAAAAAGTTTTAAAAGCTGCCAGTTCTCAATTAAAAAATGGCGTAATTACTTCTTCGGCGTATATCACAGAATTTACTAATTTATATGAAGCAGAAAATAATTTAAGCACTCATAAAATTGAATTATTATTAGCCAAAGCAAATTACAAAACAACAAAAGGAACCCTCTAAAATTAGAGGTTATTAAAACAGATAAAATAAAGAATGTACTAAAAAAATATAATTAAAAAGAAATGAAAATTACTAAAATAATAATAGGGTTGTTTATAATTACAAGCACCATAATTTCTTGTAATAACAATAACAATAAAGCCGATGGTTATGGAAACTTTGAAGCAACAGAAACCGTAGTTTCTTCTGAAAGTAACGGAAAACTATTACAATTTACCGTAGAAGAAGGTCAGCAATTAAAACAACATGAAATAATTGGTTTAGTAGATACCGTAGCGCTATCTTTAAAAAAAGCCCAACTTGTTGCATCTAAAGAAATTATCCACTCAAAATCTAAAGGTGTTTTATCACAAATTAGCGTTTTAAATGCACAATTAAAAACCGCTATTATTTCCAAAAATAGAATAGTAAATTTAATAAAAGCAAATGCTGGAACACAAAAACAATTAGATGATATTAATGGTAAAATTGCTACTTTAAAACAACAAATTAATAGTGTTAAAACCCAAAATATTGCTGTTTTAAATGAATTAAAAAATAGCGATGCTCAAATAGCCCAATTAGATGACCAGATTAAAAAAAGTGTAATTACCAACCCTGTTAACGGAACAGTTTTAGTAAAATACGCCGAACCGCACGAAATAACTTCCTTTGGAAAACCTTTATACAAAATTGCTGATTTAAGTAGTTTAGAATTAAGAGTTTATATTAGCGAATCTCAATTACCTGAAATTAAAATTAGACAAAAAGTTTCCATAAAAATAGATGCTGCAAATAATACTAAAAATTTTAAAGGAACTATTACCTGGATAGCTTCGGAAGCAGAATTTACTCCTAAAATAATTCAGACTAAAGAAGAACGCATAAACCTTGTTTATGCTGTAAAAATAACGGTAAAAAATGATGGCAGTTTAAAAATTGGAATGCCTGCTGAAATGTGGATAAGTAACAAACAATAAAAAAAATACACCATGAAAAATAATATAAAATTACTTTTTGCAATAGTTATTTTAATAACAACCAGTTGTAAAAACAACACCAAAAAAGAAAAAAATAATACCCAAACCAAACCTGTTGAAGTAATAAAAACCACCATTAACAGTGAAGGTTATCAACTTTTAAAAACAAAATGCTACGCTTGTCATAATCCAAATGCTAAAGATCACGACAATTTATTAGCGCCACCTATGGCAGCTGTAAAAAGGAGATACAAAAGGCAATTTAACACGGAAAAAGAATTTGTGAATGCCATAGTTAATTGGGCTACAAATCCAACTCATGAAAATGCCAAAATGAAAAATGCATTAATCGAATTTAAAGTGATGCCAAATATGCAATTTAAAGCAGATGATGTTAAAAAAATAGCAACTTACATATATAAAAATAAATTAGAAACTCCTTCTTGGTTTGCAGACCATTTAAATGAAGAAATGCTTCAAATAATGGAGAACAAATAACAACCAAAACAAAACCAACGGTTAAGTGTAAAATGAGCATTAAACTTAAAAATATTAGTAAATCTTTTAAAAAAGTAACTGCCTTAAACAACGTTTCTTTTGAAGTTAAAGAAGGGGAAATATTTGGCTTAATTGGTCCGGATGGAGCAGGAAAAACTACGCTTTTTAGAATTTTAACTACACTTCTTTTTGCAGATGAAGGAAACGCATCTGTAACTGGTTATGATGTAGTAAAAAATTATAAAAACATTAGAGAAAGTGTTGGTTATATGCCCGGTAAATTTTCCTTATATCAAGATTTAACGGTGGAAGAAAACCTTACTTTTTTTGCTACTATTTTTGGAACCACCATTGAAGAAAACTACGATTTAATTAAGGATATTTACATTCAAATAGAACCTTTTAAAAACAGAAGAGCAGGCGATTTATCTGGTGGAATGAAACAAAAACTAGCTTTAAGTTGTGCCTTAATTCACAAACCAAAAGTGTTATTTTTAGATGAACCAACCACTGGTGTTGACCCAGTTTCACGTAAAGAATTTTGGGAGATGCTAAAAAGTTTACAACAAAAAGGGATTACTATTTTAGTTTCTACGCCTTATATGGATGAAGCGGCTTTATGCGATAGAATTGCTTTAATTCAAAATGGAAAAATTTTACAAATTGATACTCCACAACAGATTGTTAAACATTATCCAAAAAACATATACGATGTAAAGGCAGATAACATGTACAACCTTATACTGAATTTAAATAATTACGAACATAATTACAGTGTGTACCCTTTTGGGGAATTTGTGCATTATACCGATAACAGAGAGGATTTTAACCCTAAAGCATTACAAAATTATTTAGAAAATAACGGATTAAAAAATATAACTATTCAGCAAACCAAAACCACCATTGAAGATACTTTTATGGAATTGGCAAAATAAAAAAAAGTATGTCACCTCAAGCACAGTTGAGAGGTTTTAATTATAAAATAGGTAGTTCTCAACTGAAGTTGGAACTGACAAAATAAACATGGAAATTAAAAACGTTATTCAAGTTAAAAATCTCACTAAAAAATTTGGTGATTTTACTGCGGTGAATAAAATTTCATTTGAAGTAAAACAAGGCGAAATATTTGGTTTTTTAGGCGCAAATGGCGCAGGTAAAACCACGGCAATGAAAATGCTAATTGGCATATCAAAACCAACATCTGGCGAAGCTAATGTAGCAGATTTTGATGTTTATAAAAACGCTGAAAGCATCAAAAAAAATATTGGTTATATGAGTCAGAAATTTGCTTTATATGACGATTTAACTGTAAAAGAAAATATTACCTTTTTTGGTGGAATTTACGGATTGCCAAAAGCCATAATAAAAGAAAAATCAAATGCTTTAATTACCGAATTAAACTTACAAGAAGTAGCCACTGAATTGGTTGGTTCATTACCCTTAGGCTGGAAACAAAAGCTGGCATTTTCTGTGGCAATTTTACACAACCCTAAAGTAGTGTTTTTAGATGAACCAACCGGTGGTGTTGACCCGATTACTAGACGTCAGTTTTGGGAAATGATTTATAAAACAGCTCATAATGGAACAACGGTTTTTGTAACAACACATTATATGGATGAGGCAGAATATTGCGATAGAGTTTCCATAATGGTAGATGGTAAAATTGAAGCTTTAAACTCTCCAAAAAAATTAAAAGAACAGTTTAAAGCTGAAAATATGAATGATGTTTTTTTAAAACTAGCACGTGGATAAAACTAATTAATAATGAAAAATTGATAATTAAAATATAACAGTCATTGCGAAATTTTTGATAAAAAATTGTGGCAATCTCTAAATCAAAAATGAGAGAACTACCTAACAATTACACCGCGTTATGACAATAATTAATAATAAAAATGTCATTGCGAACGTAACAAAGTGAAGTGTGGCAATCTCTAAATCAAAAATGAGAGAACTACCTAACAATTACACCGCGTTATGACAATAATTAATAATGAAAATGTCATTGCGAACGTAACAAAGTGAAGTGTGGCAATCTCTCCGTAATAATGAGATAACCACGTCACTATCGCTCCTCGTTATGACAACAAAACTTATGAAACGATTTATAGGATTTATAAAAAAAGAATTTTACCATATATTTAGAGATAAACGCTCTTTGTTTATTTTATTTGGAATGCCAATTGTTCAAATTTTGCTGTTCGGATTTGCAATTACAAACGAAATCAACAATGTAAATATTGCCGTTTTAGATAAATCTAAAGATGCTACCACCGAAAAGATTATTAATAAAATAAGCGCCTCAAAATATTTTAGTAATCAGCAATTTATTAAAAGTGAATCTAAAATTGAATCAGTTTTTAAAAAAGGGAAAATTAAAGCTGTGTTGGTTTTTGAAAAGGATTTCAGCAAAAAATTACGCAAAGAAAATAATGCAACCATTCAAATAATAACGGATGCAACCGATCCAAATACAGCAAATACCGTTAACAATTATGTAAATGCTATATTGCAAAAATATCAACAAGAAATAAATAAAGGCATACCTTCTTCCTATCAAATTATAACGAAAACACACATGGTTTATAATCCGGAATTAAAAAGTGTTTTTATGTTTGTTCCTGGTGTTATGACTATAATATTAATGCTAGTTTCTGCTATGATGACTTCCATATCTATTACTCGAGAAAAAGAATTAGGAACTATGGAAATTTTATTAGTTTCACCTATAAAACCATTTCAAGTAATTATTGGTAAGGTTTTTCCTTATATTTTCTTATCCATAATAAATGCAACCGTAATAATATTACTAAGCATTTTCATTTTTAAAATGCCAGTTGAAGGAAGTTTATTTTTATTAGGATTTGAAAGTGTTTTATTTATTATCAATGCTTTATCACTAGGTATTTTAATTTCCACCATTTCTACAACGCAACAAACTGCCATGATGATTTCTTTAATGGGATTAATGCTGCCTGTTATTTTATTATCTGGATTTATTTTCCCAATAACAAGCATGCCATTAATTTTACAAGCAATAAGTAACGTTATTCCTGCAAAATGGTTTCTGATAATTATAAAAGGAATTATGCTAAAAGGGGTTGGAATAAGCTTTGTGTGGAAAGAAACTTTGATTTTAGCCGCAATGACTTTGTTTTTTATTGTTTTAAGTATTAAAAAGTATAAAATAAGATTAGAATAAAGTTCACTTATTCTGAAATGGGAGTTTTTAAAAGAAGAAAAGAGCATAGAAAATAGAGGAAAAACTAAACCTTAAAGAGGAAAAAGTTTTTTCTTAAATATAAAATGAGGTCTTGACTGCGCTCGACCTGACAAAATTGAAAGTCATCTCGAGCGCAGTCGAGAGACAAATAAAGTATATAAATTGTGAAAACCATAGGATACATCATTCAAAAAGAATTCAAACAAATATTTAGAAATAAAGGAATGCTTCCTATTATTTTTATCATGCCTTTTATTCAACTTATTATTTTATCTAATGCGGCAACTTTTGAAATTAAAAACATAAAATTTTCATTTATCGATCACAATAAAACCTCATTATCTAGAGAATTGGTGGATAAATTTAAAGCCTCTAAATATTTTAATATTATAAATGAATTTCCTTCTAATAAAATTGCAAAATCTGAAATGTTAAAAGGAAATATAGATGTTATTTTAGAAATTCCAGAACATTTTGAACGCGACTTGGTAAAACACAATTCCGCCGCAATTTCAGCAACCATAAATGCCATTGATGGTGCTGCGGCAGGTGTAGAAAATGTGTATTTAAATCAAATAGTACAACAATTTAATAAACATGCTACGGTAAATTTGTTGCCTTTACATAAAAATGAAAATCAGTATCAGCGTATAAGTAGTATTCCAAGTTTTTGGTATAACAAAACCCTTAACTATAAAACATTTATGGTTCCCGGAATTTTAGTGTTATTAGTAACTATGATTACGCTTTTTTTGTCAGGAATGAATATTGTTCGCGAAAAAGAAATAGGAACTTTAGAGCAAATTAATGTTACTCCAATTAAAAAACATCAATTTATAATCGGGAAATTGTTTCCTTTTTGGGCTTTAGGATTGCTATTATTAACCATAGGGCTTCTTATTGCAAAAATATTATTTAATGTTCCTATTATTGGAAACATTTTTTTACTGTACGCCTACACTTCAATTTATATTTTAGTAATTTTAGGTATTGGGTTGTTTATTTCCAACTTTACAGAAACGCAGCAACAAGCTATGTTTATTGCTTGGTTTTTTATGGTTATTTTTATTTTAATGAGCGGTTTATTTACACCTATAGAGAGTATGCCTGTTTGGGCACAACAAATTACCAATTTCAACCCTATTAAATACTTTGTTGAAGTAATGCGTATGGTTATGTTAAAAGGAGCTAGTTTTACCGATATAATTCCGCAGTTTACTAAAACTTTAATTTATGCCTTTGTTATGAATGGCTTAGCTGTTTGGGGGTACCGAAAAACAACTTAAAATCTTATACCAATGAAAAAAATAATTAAATATATTACCCTAATTACTTTAATTGCATTTACATTATTAACCTTATTTTTAAGTAGTTCCATAATTTTTAATTGGTTTGGCATTAGAGCTAAAGAAGGTAATTATGTATTATTTGTGGTTTGGGCAAATCTTATAAGCAGTTTCCTTTATTTATTTTCTATTTACGGAATTATAAAATTGAAAAAATGGAGTATAAAACCATTACTTGCTGCCATCTTAATTTTAATTTTAGCACTTATAGGTTTATTTATTCATATTAATTTAGGAGGACTTTATGAAACCAAAACCATTGGAGCATTATTTTTTAGAATTACAACAACCGCTATTTTTACATTTTCGGCTTATTTAATCACAATCAAATGGAATAAATAATACTAAAAATTATTTATTTTAAAATAAAACCTTACCATGGAAAATAAAACCATACAAATAAAAAAGTTTTCAGGAGAATTAGAACCTTTTTCAATAGATAAATTACAAAACTCTCTTTATAAAAGTGGTGCTTCAAAAAAAGTGGTTGCAAAAATTATTCAAAAACTTCAACCGCAACTTTACAATGGCATAACCACTAAAATAATTTATAAAAAAGCTTTTGATTTATTAAAAAAACATAATCATTTCTGCGCTACAAAATACAGTTTAAAAAAAGCCATTTTAGCTTTAGGACCAACTGGTTTTTTATTTGAAAAATTAGTAGCAGAAATATTAAAACAAAAAGGTTTTAAAACACAAGTTAGTGTTATTTTGCCTGGCGAATGCGTTACCCATGAAATTGATGTACTTGCTGAAAAAGACAACAGCACTTATGCAATAGAATGTAAATTCCATTCAAAATTAAAGTACAGAAGCGATGTTAAAATACCATTATATATTAATTCTCGATTTTTAGACATTCAAAAAAAATGGAATAACGATAAATCAAAAAAAACTACCCTAAAACAAGGTTGGTTAGTTACCAATACTAAATTTACAGAAGATGCCGTCTCCTATGCAAAATGTGTTGGTTTATCTCTATTTAGTTGGGATTATCCTAAAGGAAACGGCATTAAAGATCTTATAGATAGGTTTGGATTATACCCTGTAACAGCGCTAATCAGCTTAAAAAAATGGGAAAAACTGGAATTAATCAAAAAAAATATAGTGCTGGTAACAGATTTAAAAAATAATATGAAATTATTAGAAGTGTTAAAAATTCCAGCAAAAAGAATTAAAAAAGTAAAATTAGAGTTAAAAGCAGTTTGTGTTAACCAATAAATTTAATTTAAAAGCTATAAATAACCTCAATTTTGTAATTTTGTATTTAGAATCATTCTAAAAAAAGAACATGTTAGATATTAAAAAAGTAAGAACTGATTTTCCTATTTTAAAAGAAACTGTAAACGGAAAACCCTTAGTATATTTTGACAATGCCGCTACCTCACAAAAACCTCAAATTGTAATTGATAGTATTGTTGATTATTATTCAAAATACAATGCAAATATTCATAGAGGAGTTCATACACTCAGCCAATTAGCAACCGATGCTTTTGAGCAATCTCGTATAAAACTTCAAAAACATTTTAATGCAAAACATAGTTTTGAAATAATTTTTACTGCAGGCACCACGCAAGGTATAAATATGGTGGCAACTAGTTTTACGCCCTTTTTAAATAAAGGTGATGAAATTATAGTTTCTGCAATGGAGCATCATTCTAATATAGTTCCTTGGCAAATGCTTTGTGAGCGTACCGAAGCTATTTTAAAAGTAATTCCAATGAATAAAGAAGGGGAATTATTGATAAATGAATACGATAAATTACTTACCAATAAAACAAAATTAGTATTTGTAAACCATGTTTCCAATGCATTAGGTACCATTAACCCTATAAAATATATTATTGATAAAGCACACCTATTTAATGCTGCAGTTTTAATTGATGGCGCGCAATCTAGTCCTCATATAAAACCTGATTTACAAGCGTTAGATGTCGATTTTTATGTAGCATCTGCACATAAACTTTGCGGGCCAACCGGTATTGGTATTTTATATGGAAAACAAAAATGGTTACAAAAATTACCTCCTTATCAAGGTGGAGGAGAAATGATTAAAGAAGTTACTTTTGAACATACTTCGTATGCAGATTTACCTTATAAATTTGAAGCAGGAACACCTAATATATCAGGAGCAATTGCTTTTGGTGTTGCCATTGATTATTTAAATGAATTAGGTTTTGATAACATTGCTGCTTATGAAAAAGAATTATTAAACTACGCTACTAAAGAATTACTAAAAATTGAAGGTTTACGTATTTACGGTACTTCCAAACAAAAAACTTCGGTTATTTCCTTTAATATAGCAAATATTCATCCGTATGATATTGGAACTATTATTGATAAACTAGGAATAGAAGTTAGAACAGGACACCATTGTGCACAACCAATTATGGATTTTTACAAAATTCCTGGAACGGTCAGAGCATCATTTGCATTTTATAATACTTTTGAAGAAATTGATTTGTTAGTAAGCGCTTTACAAAGAGCAAAAGCTATGCTAACCTAAGTTATAAGATTTTATGACTAGAAATTACGAATACAAAATGATAGAATAAAACTTACATTTGCAATACAATAAATGTACTTTTTTAAAATTTAGGCTCCTAAATTTTAAAACATGCTAATAGATAAAGCAACATGTCTAAATTACCTAAAGCAAATAAATTTATTGATCTTTCAGATTATGGAAGACCCATTGCTAGAATTATTGCAAATTCTCTAAAAAATACTACGGTTACACCTATACAAGTTACTATTTGGTTCATTATTTCAGGAATAATTGCCATAGGCTGCATACTTTATGCTTATTATTGGGCAGCTGCATTTTTTCTAATTTTGAAATCAATTTTAGACGCCGCAGATGGCGAATTGGCTCGTATAAGAAATACACCTTCTTATACCGGTCGTTATTTTGATTCTATTTCAGATATCTTATTAAATTTTTTAATATTTACAACCTTAAGTTATGTCACGCATTATAACTTTATAATAGCCTTTATTTCTTTTTTAGGAATCCAATTACAAGGAACTTTATATAACTATTACTACGTTATTTTAAGAAATAAATATAATGGTGATACTACAAGTCGTGTTTTTGAAAATAAAACACCTATCGCTTTAAAAGGGGAAAAACAAAAAAATGTTGACATACTTTTTCGTCTGTATAAAATACTATATGGTGGCTTTGATAAAATAATTTATCTTTTAGATAAAAAGGCTGTTGAAAGTAATACATTTCCTAATTGGTTAATGACAGCCATTTCAACGTTTGGACTTGGCTTTCAATTATTAGTTATTTCAATACTATTAATTTTAGAATACAAAGAATTTATTATACCCTTTTTTATTAGTTATTCCTTTATGATTTTAATTTTTATAGGAATCAGAAAAATAGTAGATTCACCTATTTAACAAACTGAATTATTTCGTTTAAAAGCCTGTTTTTATTAATAATTAATCAAATTTTTAATATTTTATCTTTTATTTTGTTAGTTTTTTAACTTTTTTTTAATATATTCGGCCATCTTTTATTAAAGATAATACCCTATTTATTAATTTTTAAAATCAAATTTTTAGAATGAAAAAACTAATTTTTTCTTTTGCAGCTTTAGCATTAGCCGTAGTTGCGTGTCAGCCAAATTCTGACAAAATCACTCCAAATCAAGAAACTGCTTCTGTTGACATGAGCGATTTTTATGTGTACACAGATGACACTTCTCCAAAAGCTACCAAAACCACTAAAGAAAGATGTGTTAGTATGAAAGTACTAAACAAAGAATTAAAAGAGCATCCAGGTTTAGAAAAACGTATGTTCAACATTGAAAAACATACCAGAACTTTAATTTCTGCAAAAAAACCGAGTGGAAATCCTGGTGGTGGAAATAACGGCGGTGGCGGAGGAACACCTCCTCCAACTCCATATACTGGAACGATAACCATACCAGTTGTAGTAAATATTTTAGAAGACCCTGCTCACCCAGTTACGCAAGCAAATATCGATTCTCAAATAGCTATTTTAAATGCAGATTATAATAACAACAATCCTAACACAAGTGGCATTCCTTCAGAATTTGCTGGTGCAGTTACAAACGCTAACATAACTTTTACTTTAGCTGCTGTTAACAGAAAAGCTTCCACTAAATCAACTTGGGGTACAAGTGATGGTATGAAAAATTCTAGCCAAGGTGGATGGGATGCAACCGATCCTGCTCATAATTTAAACCTTTGGGTTTGTGAAATTGGTGGTGGTATTTTAGGATACGCTCAATTTCCTGGCGGAGCTGCTGCAACGGATGGTGTAGTAATTGGTTCTGATTTCTTAGGAGAAAATACTGCTGGTGGACAATATGGACATGGTAGAACTGCTACTCATGAAGTTGGTCACTGGTTAAATTTACGTCATATTTGGGGAGATGGAAGATGTCGTCAAGATGATTTTGTTACTGACACTCCAAGTTCTGATAGAGCTAATTATGGTTGCCCTTCTTATCCAACGGTTCACTGTAAATCTAATGATATGACTATGAACTATATGGATTATGTAGATGACGATTGTATGTATATGTTCTCTAACGGTCAAAATGATAGAATGAGAGCTCTTTTTGCTTCAGGCGGAGCTAGAGAAAGCTTTGTATTACCATAATGCATAATGAATAAGATAAAAAAAAGGGAGCTTTAAGCTCCTTTTTTTTTATCTTTAAACTACAAAACATTACTTAAATGAAATTTATAAAATATTTATTTTTTATTGTTATTCTTAATAGCTGCAAAGCCCAAACCAATACAGATACTATGGTAATAAATTACAATGCAAAAACTAGAGGTAGCTTTATTACGCTTGTAGCTACATCCAACAAAATATCCTATAAAGACAGAGAAACAACTAAAGAAATAAATACCACTTCTAAGTTTTGGCAAGAAGTTATAAACTGTGTAAAGCCAATAAACCTTTCAGAAATAGAAAATTTAACACCACCATCAAGTGATAGACAAGTGGATGCAGCATTACATGCTACCTTAAGTATAACAAAAAATGCTAAAACTTATGTTTCTAAAACATTTGACCATGGAAATCCGCCTAAAGAATTAAAACCGTTAATAGAAACTCTTTTTAATGCCTTAAATTTAAAATAAGGTTTTAAAACCGTTTATTTTCTTCCAAAATCTGCAGGAATTTCGCCCCAAGCTTTGGTTTCCCATTTTAAAATACGAGTGGAATATTTATTGTCTTTAAGCCAAATTTCAGCTCTCTTAACCAAATCAAATAATAATTTATTTTCTTTAGTTATTGGTAAATTTGTTCGACATTGACCTTTCTTCACCCAATTAATAGCAATTTTAGAATCTGAATATATAGGAATATTACTCTTTATATTTTTTAAATACCCCAAACCGTGAACCAATGCTAAAAACTCACCAATATTATTGGTTCCGTTTTCAAATGGACCTTGAATAAATAGTTGTTTTTTTGTTTTGGTGTTTACACCTCTATACTCCATTTTACCTGGGTTTCCACTACAAGCGGCATCTACGGACAAAGACTCTAATATTGGACTACCTATTAATTTTAATTCTTCTTCAGAAAGCTGCACTTTTTGTGTGTTTTTTCCAACATAATCCTCATAATTTCCTTTAAAAGCTTTTTCTGCGTTTTCTTTGTTTACAAAAGCCTTATATTGAGCACCTTTAAAATCTTTTATATGCTTTTTACACACATTCCAAGACGTAAAAACACCAATTTTATTACCTTTCCAAATTACATAAAACTTTTTTTTACTCATTTTCTAAAATAACTTTTTCAATAACTTTTGGAAAATTTTCTTGTTCTAAAGTATGAATTTTTTCTGCAACACTTTCTGCTGTATCACTTTTTAAAACATTAAATTTTTTCTGAAAAATAATGTTTCCTTCATCATAATTTTCATTTACATAATGTATCGTAATTCCAGATTCATTTTCTTTATTAGCAACAACAGCTTTATGTACATGCATACCATACATTCCTTTTCCTCCATATTTTGGCAATAAAGCAGGATGAATATTAATTATTTTATTTAAAAAGGCTTTTAAAATAAAATCAGGTACTTTCCATAAAAATCCAGCTAAAACAATAAAATCAGACTGCTGTTTTAATGTTTTTAAAACAGAATCTGAATTATTAAAATCGTTTCTGGTAAAAATAACCGAATTAATATCCAATTTTTTTGCTCTATCTAACACTTTTGCATTTGCGTTATTGGTTAACACCATAGAAACCTTAATATTTACATTATTTTTAAAATATTTTATAATGTTTTCTGCGTTAGTGCCAGAACCAGATGCAAGAATAGCGATACGTATCATAAGTGTTAATTTACTTATATTAATGTACAAATTAAGGAAAATATTTTCAACTTTACCTTTCCTATTTTTAAAACTTTATTTATTTTTAAACGAGCAAAAATCATCTTTTATTAATTAAAATATTTTCATTTCAATAAAGTTTTATATTTTTGCCAAGTAATTAAATTTAAAATTAAAAAATTATGTCAGACATTGCATCAAGAGTTAAAGCCATTATTGTAGATAAATTAGGCGTTGACGAAAATGAAGTAACAACAGAAGCAAGCTTCACAAACGATTTAGGAGCAGATTCACTTGACACTGTTGAATTAATCATGGAATTTGAAAAAGAATTCGATATCCAAATTCCAGACGATCAAGCTGAAAACATTGGCACTGTTGGTCAAGCAATTAGCTATATAGAAGAAGCAAAAAAGTAATTTTTATATGGAATTGAAACGAGTAGTAGTAACTGGACTTGGTGCATTAACACCTATAGGTAATAATGTGAATGAATATTGGAATAGCCTCCTTAACGGAGTTAGTGGGGCAGCTCCAATAACTCATTTTGATGCGTCCAAGTTCAAAACTCGTTTTGCTTGTGAACTTAAAAATTTTGATATCACGGATTATTTTTCTAGAAAAGATGCTAGAAAAATGGATAAATTCACACAATACGCTATGGTGGCAACCGATGAAGCTATTGTAAATTCAAAATTAGATTTAGAGAAAATTAATAAAGATAGAGTTGGTGTTATTTGGGGTGCTGGTATTGGAGGTTTAGAAACCTTTCAAAATGAAGTGATTAATTTCACCGAAGGCAACGGAACTCCTCGATTTAATCCTTTCTTTATTCCAAAAATGATTGCAGATATAGCTCCAGGGCAAATTTCTATTAAATATGGTTTTAAAGGACCAAATTTCACTACAGTTTCAGCTTGTGCTTCTTCAGCAAACGCTTTAATTGACGCTTATAACTACATTAGGTTAGGAAAAGCAGATGTTATGGTTTCAGGAGGATCAGAAGCTGCAATTACCATTGCAGGAATGGGTGGATTTAATTCTTTACAAGCTTTATCAACTAGAAATGATGACCCTAAAACTGCATCGCGACCATTTGATAAAGATAGAGATGGATTTATTTTAGGAGAAGGTGCTGGATCCCTTATTTTAGAAGAATATGAACATGCTAAAGCTAGAGGAGCAAAAATTTACGCCGAATTAGTTGGCGGAGGCTTGTCTGCAGATGCTTATCATATTACCGCTCCACATCCTGAAGGAATTGGAGCTAAAAAAGTAATGTTAGATTGCTTGGATGATGCTGGACTAAAACCTGAAGATGTAGATGCTATTAATATGCATGGTACTTCTACTCCGCTTGGCGACATTGCCGAATCAAAAGCTATTTTAGAAGTTTTTGGAGAACACGCTTACACTTTAAATATTAACTCTACAAAGTCAATGACAGGTCATCTATTAGGTGCTGCTGGGGCTATTGAATCTATTGCTTCAATTTTAGCTATTGAGCATGGAATTGTACCTCCTACTATTAATCATTTTACGGATGACGACCATATTGACAACAAATTAAATTTCACATTTAACGCCCCTCAAAAAAGGGATGTTAAAGTTGCCATGAGCAACACTTTTGGGTTTGGAGGACATAATGCTTGTGTACTCTTTAAAAAATTAGATTAAAACATTTATTTATTGAATGAATTTCATTCGAAAAATTATTAAATCTCGCAATTTAAAGGACGAGGCTTTTTTACATGAATTAAGAGAATTATTAGGGTTTAAGCCTGATGATTTATATTATTATAAAAAAGCTTTTATACATCGTTCCAATAAAGAGATTGATAAATCTACAGGTTTACCTCTTAATTATGAACGCCTTGAATTTTTGGGAGATGCTATGTTAAGTGCTATTATTGCTTCTCATCTATTTAAAGTTGTGCCTTCAGGAAATGAAGGTTATTTAACCCAAATGCGCTCTAAAATTGTAAGTAGAGAACATTTAAATGTATTAGGACAAGATTTAAATCTTTTACATTTTGTTAAAAGTAATATTTCAAAATCAAAATTTGGAATAAATATTCATGGAAATGTTTTTGAAGCATTAGTTGGTGCAATATATTTGGATAAAGGCTACCGATATTGTGAAAAATTTATTCAAGAAAAGGTAATTAGTTCCTATGAAAGTGTTAAAGAGTTGGAAGGATTAATTACCAGTTATAAAAGTTTAATTATTGAATGGTGTCAAAAACAAAAAATAGATTTCAATTTTAATGTTTATGAAGACACTGGAAATGACCCTGTTAAACATTTTAGTGTAAAATTAAGTTTTGACGATAAAATAGTGGGTAAAGGAAGAGCCACTTCTAAGAAAAAAGCAGAAGAAATTGCCTCTAAACGGGCATATTTTGCATATCAAAAAGAAATTTCAAAAACTTTATAATTTTTATCGAATACGATTTCGTAATATAATTAGTTTGTAACCACAAACTGTGGTAATTTTGCAAAATATTAAGATTTAAGATATGGAGTTAGGTTTGTTTGATTTAGAAGAAGATTTTTCCTTAATTGGAATTCATTCTACTGAAGAAGATTACAGACTCGCCTATCTATTAAATCAGCAATTAAGCACAAAATTAAAAAGGTTTAAACAACCTTTAGACTTTAAAGATTCCTCTTCAGAATATCCACTTTTTGAATATATGGATTGTAAAAGTTTAAATAATTATTATTTAATAAATAATAAATGCTCTATAAAGGCAATTAGTAAAACAAGTGGGTTGTTTGGTGGTAATTACAGTAAAACCACTTATTTAATTCCTGAAAAAAAGGAAATTGATTATTTTTATAAAATTGATGGCTGTAATAATCCTCTTTTTTTAAAAAATTTAGTTACCAACTTAAAACAAATTAGTCAAATAATTACTTGTTATTTAATTGACCCAACCACCTTAAAATCAAAAAATCACCTAATATTTTAAATATGGCAGAAATTACAAAAAGAACTAAAATAGTAGCAACACTAGGACCAGCTTGTAGTAGTAAAGAAATTATTGAAAGCATGATGGATTCTGGCGTTAATGTTTTTAGAGTTAATTTTTCTCATGCAGATTATGACGATGTTTCCGAAAAAATAAAAATTATTAGAGAAATTAATTCTCAAAAAGATTACCACGTTGCAGTTTTGGCAGATTTACAAGGTCCTAAATTACGAGTAGGTGTTATGGGTAAAAAAGTGAAATTACAGGTTGGTGACATTTTTACTTTTACTACGGAAAAATGTGAAGGAACAGCTAAAAAAGCCTTTATGACTTATCAGAATTTTCCAAAAGATGTTAAAGCTGGAGAACATATTTTAGTAGATGATGGTAAATTATTATTTGAGGTAATAGAAACCGATAGAAAAACTAATGTTACAACCAAAGTTTTACGTGGTGGAAAATTAAAATCAAAAAAAGGAGTTAACTTACCTCACACAAAAATATCATTACCAGCACTTACTGAAAAAGATATAAAAGACGCATTATTTGCCATAAAAATGGAAGTAGATTGGATGGCTCTATCTTTTGTAAGAACACCTGAAGATTTAATTCAGATAAATACTTTAATCAAAGAAAATTCGCCCTTTAAAATACCGGTAATTGCTAAAATTGAAAAACCAGAAGCAGTTGCAAATATTGATAAATTAACTTCCCTTTGTGATGCTTTAATGGTTGCTCGTGGAGATTTAGGAGTAGAAGTTCCTATGGAAAAAGTACCTTTAATTCAAAAAAAATTAGTATTAAAGGCGAAAAAAGCACATATTCCTGTAATTATAGCTACCCAAATGATGGAAACTATGATTAATAGTGAAGTACCAACAAGAGCTGAGGTAAATGACGTTGCAAATTCTATTATGGATGGAGCGGATGCTGTAATGTTATCTGGTGAAACTTCTGTTGGAGAATATCCTGTAGCAGTTATAAAACAAATGCGTAGAATTATTGAAAGTGTTGAAAACTCTCCATTAATTAAAATTCCAGAGGTTTATGCGCAATGTGTAAACGATCGTTTTATTTCAAAAACATTATGTCATCAGGCAGCACTAACCGCAAACGCTATTAATGCAGAAGTTATTACCACGCTTACCGATTCTGGGTTTACTGCTTTTCATATCTCTTCTTGGCGTCCAAAATCAAATATATTAGTCTTTTCTTCAAACAAAAGAGTTTTAACTATGCTAAATTTACTTTGGGGCGTTAAAGGAATTTATTATGATAAATTTGTAAGTACCGACCAAACCATAGAAGATATTAACACTTTAGCTAACAAATACGGTTATTTAAAAAAGGGAGATTATGCTGTTAACATAACTTCTATGCCTGTTAAAAAAAGAGGGATGGCGAACACGATGCGAATTTCAGAATATTAGTTTTTTCTGTTTTAGCACTAAAAAATCATCCTAAAAAAAACATAAAGAAATTTTTAATTATTCATTTTNTAAATCATTATATTTCAAACAATTACCAAACATTTATATCCATTTCAACATCGTTTAAAGTTTTTGTAATATACTTTTTATATTGTTTTACATCATTTATAAATTCAGTAATTGGTTGGTCTAAAAAAATGCGTTTCCCTTTCATGTTATTATCAAAATAAACACCACCATAGTAATAATAATCATCTCCAAAATGTTCTAATGGTTCGGAAGTATGTTTTGATTCTGCCGTAATTTCTAAAAAACCACTTTCAAAAGATACCGACCATTTACGACAATAAAATCCACCGTTTTTATTTGTACCATCTTGCACTTCACGATCAAAAATATCTAAACAAACCATCCAATTTTTATAGGTAGTTTGTTTATCTATATTTTCAATTAAAAAAATAATTTCTTCGGCATTTCTCTTGTCTTTTTCATTGCTGCATTCAAGTTGAGCAATAAAATTAATGTATTCTTTTAACTGCTGAATTTTATTGTACGTAGCTTTATTTGGTTTCCAATAGTCTATTTTTTTTGATTCCATTTACAACAGTCTATTTGTGTCAATTTCCATTTGGAAATTATAATTTATTTTTTCTTGTTTTATAATTTCTGAACAATCATAAATAAAATCAAATTCTTTAGTAGTTATTAGTTTACTGTTTTCAAAGTCTTGAAAATCATCATACATAACACAAGGATATTTAATGTCTATTTTGTAAAATGGTAAATTATGTTTAATGGCGTAATCCATTTTTTTAAGATATTCATTATCCACCGTAATTTGAACATATTTAGGTTTGTTTAAATAGGATTTACTTTTAAAATATTTAGAAATATTTACAATTTGACCTTTTAATTTTTTGATAATTATTTTTTTAATGCTTCTCCCTTTTTAAAAACAGCTTCATTATAAATAAATTCCGTTTCATCTTCACTATGAGATATTAACATATAATTTCCTCCAAATTTATAAATCCATGCTCTATTTTTAATTCTCCAATCATTTAAATACCTAAACCAATCGTTTTCAATTTTATAAATAAATGTATTTTGAAAAGCTTTCCAATCTAAACTATCTACAGCTAACAAATCCATAGTGTCTTTAAAAATTACAGCGAGTTCATTTCCATCTTCTTCTGTTAATTGAAATTCTTTTGCCATTTGTGCTTCTAGAATTTTATTTTTATGATAAACTTCTTTTTTAAATAAAGGTTTTTCCAATTCTTCTAATCCATACATTTTAATAAATGCGGTGTATTGAAAATAGGTGTCGAACAAAACATATTTTTTTTGTGAATTAGTATATGCTTTCTCTCCTAAAACTATGGTTTTAAAATCTTCGTTAAAGGTGTTTTTTAACGGATTATAATCAAAAAAATTTATATATCCATATTCAACATTAGCTTGTAAACATTTAGACAAATCACTTGCCAAATTTTCTAAACTTAAAGTGTTTAATTTATGATTGGCTATTATGGGTTGTGGTTTTACTCATAACCTATTACTCCATTTCTATTTTATCAATTTCTTTCATTAACCTATCGGTTTCGGTTAAAGCTACTATTATTTTTTGATAATGTAATATGTCTTCAAATTCTAATACTCTGGTTTTTCTATCTTTTAGCCATTTTTGAGCAGGTTGGTAACCACCAATATAAAAT
>JGI24024J18818_10000084_pt1 | contig 26606 bp, 21 predicted proteins | sample Cruoilmetagenom2_FD_18818 | JGI IMG/M metagenome (IMG submission 18818) | reverse complement strand
TATCTCTGGCTTACAGGCTGATCCACAATCAAGGCGATACTTTGAAAGCATGCCTGGGCCTGGTGAAAAGTGTCAACGCAGAGTGTGGATCAGCCTGCAAGCCCCGTAGGGCGAGGCCTGAAGCGCACATCTACGGCATTGTACTTCTTATAAAGGACCGGGCCATTCACTGCGAAGCACGCTTTGTAGCTGCACGCTTCAGGTCTCGCAGAGATATACCGTACACATCAGAGGCTCCCTAAGGAACCTCTGATGTGTCTGGAAGAACTCAGAAGTGGATTATATTATTGTATATTTCTTCTGGCTTGACCGGTTTGCTGAAGTAGTAGCCCTGTCCCAGGTCACAACCACTCTCAATCAGGAAGTCATACTGTGTTTTCTTTTCAACACCTTCCGCTATGACCACTATACCCAGCTCTCTCGACATGTTAATAATACCGCGAATCAAGTTACTGTCGGCTTCATCATCCGGCACACTCTGGATAAAGGACTGATCAATTTTCAGGATATCGACAGCAAAACGACGTAAGTAGCTGAGAGATGAGAACCCTGTCCCAAAGTCATCGATTGCTATCTGACATCCCACCTCACGTATCTGCTCCAGGATTTTTTCATTTCTAATATTGTTTTCCATCAAACTGTTTTCTGTAATCTCCATAATAATTCGTTGCGGACTAATATCAAAATACTGCAGTTGATCTCGTAAAAAATCCACAAAGGTATCATCCTGCAGCTGACGCGGCGACAGGTTTATCGTCAGGCTATAACGCTTGTCTTCCTGGTTATCCATGGCATGCAGATGCAGCAGAGCAGTCCGTATTACAAACTGGCCTATCGGTCGGATCAGGCCTGTCGTTTCAGCCAGCGGGATAAATTCTGCCGGTGAAATATTCGGAAAATCAGGGTGTGAAAACCTCAGCAATACCTCGAACAGATCACTGGACTGATTCTTTAAGTTAACAATAGGCTGGAAAACGAGTGAAAATCTTTCTTCCTGGATTCCTGTACGCAGAACGCTGTCAAGATGCAACTGCTTCTCCATCCGTTCATGCATATCGCCTTCATAATTCTCATAGGCATCACCACCACGATTCTTTGCATGGTACATTGCGGTGTCGGCTGCCCCGATCAATTCATCAGGGGTCTCACCATCGTAAGGNAAAGAGGCAATTCCTATACTTGCTGAAAGGTGGATCTCATGCTGCAGGATACGAAACGGCTCTGCCAGTGTGCGTAGAATATTTTCCGCCAACTTTGATTCCAGGACTTCTTCACGGGACTTATGTAATGCAACAATAAATTCATCACCACCAAACCGGCAAACCAGTGATTTCATATCAGCTGCATGTCTTATTCGAGTGCCCGCTTCTGCCAGCAAGGCATCACCAACACTGTGTCCAAATGTATCATTGACCCATTTAAAACGGTCAAGATCAATAAAAATCACGGAGACCGGGCTTTCCGCCCTGAGAGCGGTATCAAGCAGTGAGCGAAACCGGGTAGAAAAGAAAAACCGGTTTGGTAAATCAGTCACCACATCGTAATTTGCCTGCCTGAATACAGTATCCTGTGCATGCACCTGTTTACTGATGTCAGTCATTACACACAAATTCGTCACGACAGCCTCATCATCACTATCAGGACGCAGAGAAATTGTGTTTATCAAAACATCTATTTTATCGCCGTTATACGTTCTGATACAGGTTTGAAAATTTGCTAAACGACCACCCTGAAGAAGTCTGTCCGGGACCTCGTTGCCGCTGCCCGGGAAATTCTCACAAACCATTTCAGATAGCGTTAACCCGATCAAGGAGGCTTTTCTATAGCCTAGCTTCTGTAAAAAATAAACACTGGCATCGGTAATCACCCCATTGGTGTCCATAGAAAATAGCAGTGCGGGCGTTTTATTATAAAGATCCTGGTAGCGAAGTGCACTCTCCACCAAAAATTGCTGATTGTTATTAAGAGAGCGTTGCATCGCGTTAAAGGCGGCAGCCAGAGTGCCGAATTCATCATTGCTCTTCTCTTCAAGCAATACCGTATTTTCCCCTTTGGCATTTTCCGTAAGGGCGTCCATGATTCGGCGAATAGGAGCATCTATATNCCGCCGATAGACACGAAACATGACTATAGTAATAANAATAAGAAATATAACAAGCAGGAAGATTGCCTTTAGTATTTCTACNATGGCTGTTTTCTGGAAGTTTGCAGGCGCAAATTGATAGCGAACTACACCCGCTTTTTTACCTTCATTACGCCCTGCTGATTTTTTTATTTTTTTTGATGCGGGTGCAGCTTGCTTACGATCAATCTGCCCTACTGCTGCAATTACTTTGCCGGAGCCATCACTCAACTCTAAAAATAGTATATTATTTTTGACAGCTGCAGCCTTCAGGAGTTTTTCAGCACTGGCAGAATCAAAATTCCCGATATCATCAGGTAATACCTGATCAAGCAGACTCAGGAATGAATTCTGCGATGCAGCCAGCTTATTTTCTGCTGAATATTTCTCATACAGAACTATCAATACAGCAACCATGATAAGGGCAACGGCGAGCGAAGGTATCAGCACGCGCATAAAGGTGTATTGAATGGTCTGTTTCTTGTTAGAGAAAAAAGTCATTGACTCACGATATCGCTAAATACAATTAATAATTATTAATATTTTTATCCACTGATCGGCTCGCCTTCCTCAATCAGGACCGGCTTTAATCCGCCTGGCAACACTACCGAATTCATATGACGCCAGACCCAATAATATCATAATCGCGCCAGCCACAATTTGCAGGCTAAGTGGCTCATCATTCAGATATTTTCCAAGTAATAATGCCGTTACCGGTGTCAGCAAAGTGATTAACGATACCCGTGTGGCACTGACATGCTTAAGTATATAGAAGAAAAGAGCAAATCCTATCACAGACCCGAACAATGCCAGATACAGAATTGACATTCCAGCACGAGTAACAATTACCTCAGGAATATCACCATCAATCAAATACCAGCATAAAATATAAAATGGCATAGCAAACATAAGTCCTGTCGCAGTAATAGTCAATGCAGGTAAACTCTGATTGTACTGTTTGACCTTAATTGCTGTAAATGAATATATGACAGTGGACAACAAAACAGCCACAACTCCCAGTACAGCGTTCATACTGAGCGTAAATCCTGTAGTAAATATCAGGGCGAGTCCCGCCAGCCCGAGAAGCAGGCCCAGCAGCTTATCTTTACTGAATTCATTCTCACCATAGAGAACAAACATTATCAGCCCGGTAATGATTGGCGACAATCCAAAAATCAATGATATCCAGCCAGAAGGGATATATTGGGCCGCCCAGTAGACAAACATCATAGAAACAGCAATACCCAGCCCGGAAAAGAGATATGTCTTGATCGCAGGNTTNTGCCATGGNATNTCNAGTCGCATGATNATGGTCAACAGCATAGCTATTACCGCACCCAGCACCATTCTGCTCGAGACAGCAAAAACAAAACCTGTCCCCTCCGAACTCCACTTGATCGCCAGCGGTGTAGTCGTCCAGATTAAGATAACTGTTATATATGACAGCGGTACAGACATGGCATGCCCTCTTTGGCATAAAAAAAGGCCACAATTCCAGGAATTGTGGCCTCTGCTAGCGGTAATACTGAATAACTGTTACATATTTTCACTCACGCAAAGGCCACTGGGCGCCAGCCAGATGAGGCAGGACAGGCGCACCGGATACTTTACGAATTTGATAGAAGTGATTATTAACATATTGCAGACAGTTTGCCTAAGCAGAAGCAATGATGTCAAGTACAAAGGTTTAAGAAGCCTCGAATTAATTCATGAAAAAAATATTCGTTGCAAAACCTGATAGTTCCAGAGTTAATATAGATGCCCAATTCATTTTTTTTGGTATGTGATAAGGCAATACAAATATCCAAAAATGGTATTTTAGTCTATTATAATAAACGAGATGCAGGGATGTCCNATTGCGTCCTGTCATGATCGAGCACGGACAANAATAATTTTAAATACAGGCTTTTTGCCGGTATTTTTTTGGGTNCCTCTGTTAGTACTGGGTATGTCAGATTGTGATTCAAAACCTGTCATCACAAAACATGCACATCATTGTACTTCGTAGCTATTGCGAAGATCCTTGACCCGGAGAGGACAGGTTTTGGATTCAATATGAATTTTCATCTATTAATAGGGGCCCCTTATGTCTAATCGGCTTTATAGATTGTTTGTAGGGCTGATTCTGCTTACTGGACTGTATTTTGATCTACCTGTATTGATATATTCATTGATAGCGGTAGTCCTTTTCGAAGGGATCACCAACCTTCGTGTACCGGTCCTTGTATCAAAAATCCGCGATACTCCAGGCAACATGGATGAAGGAACCCTTGGATTACCTTTTCGGCAGCGATTTAATTTTGATGCGGAGCGTGCCTGGCGATTACTTCTTGGCAGTGTCCTGATTCTTGTCTACGTCATATTCTTTGATAAGGTCTGGTATCTGGCCTGGTTTATGGGCTTTGCTATTCTCGGCGCCGGTCTGAGCGGGGTATGTCCTTTGTTCATTTCTTTGAAGTGGCTAGGATTCAGATGAGTAAAAAAACAGATTACACTGATAAGCCCGGGACAACATATACCAACCTCCCTGTAAAAATTACCGGCATTGTTTTCTGGGGTCTGGTTCTGCTCGGTCTGGTTGCATCAGTAGCATTTATCAGTTTCCTTGAGTCTCAACTCACCACTGAACGTGAACTCAAACTCGACCTCACTCATGAATCAGTGAAAAACATCATCAGCACCCCGCCGTCTGCATCCACCAACAATTATACCCCAGCGCTTGAAACTCTCCTTGAACGTTTTGGATTTATCTCCATGGAAGTACTTATCAATGGTGAAGTTATACGCACAGGGGAATACCAGGCCGACATGGAAATCAGCGAGTCCAGTTTCCCGGTCTACACCCTGTTAAAAAATGGCAGGAACGTTCAGCAAACGGCAAAGGTTAAAATTTATTTATCACCATTGAAAGATGAAATCACCCGACACCGAAAAAACATCCTGGTTATTATGGCGGCAATATTTCTGGGATTCGGTTTTATACTTCAGGCCATTTTGAAGCACGTACTCTCACGCCCCATCATCAGCATGGTGAAGGCTGCTGACGGCATAGTAAGAGGTGACAACAGCATCCGATTCGATGAAAAAAGAGAGGATGAATTCGGCTTTATTGGATCATTCATCAACCGGGTACTCGATCATCTGACAACCAAACAAAAAGAGCTTGAAAATTCACTTTCCGGCCAACAAATTGCAGAGCAGTTTCTGTCACGTGAAAAAGAACGGGCCGAAATCACCCTTTATTCAATTTCCGATGCCGTTATCACGACTACACGTTCCGGTCACATTGATTTCATTAACCGTGCGGCAGAAGAGCTTTCCGGGCTGGATGCCGCAAGTTTGCACGGGAAGGAAATCAGCGCCGCATTTCAGTTGCATTTTGATGATGGCGAGACGCCGCTGCAACTTCCGGTAAACGCGGCTATCCACACAGATACAGACATACAACACGTTCCCCTTAGAGGCACATGCGTGCTTGTCCGCCAAAATGGAAAAAAGTTAAATGTCCGATATAACGTCGCTCCGATCCTTGATCGAAAAAGCGTCGTTATGGGCAGCGTCATCGTCCTTCATGATATTACAGATACACTGGCTTTGACGGAAAAGCTTTCTTTTCAGGCAACTCATGACAGCCTGACGGGTTTGTTCAACAGGGCAGAATTCGACCATCGAATTCATCTGCTGCTCAACCAGTTGCAAACCTCCAGTACTCGCGTCAAGCACGCCCTGCTATACATGGATCTTGATCAGTTCAAGATAGTAAATGACAGCTGTGGCCATATAGCAGGTGATCAATTGCTGAGACACATCAGTGAGCGTTTGCAGAAATGCCTTTCTGAATCAGGCATNCTTGCACGACTGGGTGGAGATGAATTCGGAGTATTGATCGAAAATTGTAATAGAATATCTGCACACGATGTGGCAGATGAACTAAGAAAAGAAGTAGAGAATTTTCGTTTTCAATGGCAGGAAAAAACCTTCAGCCTCGGCATCAGTATCGGTGTCGTCATGATAGATAAAAACAGCGAAAGCCCTGACCTCCTCCTCAGCATGGCTGACCGGGCATGCTATGCAGCCAAGGATACCGGCCGCAATAAAATTTGTATGTATCAGCCCAATGATATCGAAATGGTCAGACGTAAACGAGATACACAATGGGTATCCCGCCTGAGGAAGTCGCTGGAAACAAACAGCCTGTTACTTTCGCAACAGACCATCGTACCGGTCGCATCAAAACAAAATCACGGTAGGATGTACGAAATACTGGTTGGCCTGGAAAATGATGAAGGTGAGCGTATACCTGCAGGTGCTTTTCTGGCCGCCGCAGAACGATACAACCTGATGCCTCAAATAGATCGCTGGATCATTAACAATATTTTTCAGTGGCTGTCACACAATCCAAAGCAGTTGCAGCAACTTGAGGCATGCATGATCAACCTTTCCGGGCAGACACTCAATGATGAAGCTATTGCCGGCTACATCATGGCCTGCATGGAAAAATATGCTGTACCTGCCGAAAAGATATGCTTTGAGATTACCGAGACCTCTGCAATCTCAAACCTCGCAAAAACCAGCCGCCTGATTAGAAACCTGAAAGCTGAAGGCTGTCGTTTTGCCCTCGATGATTTTGGATCAGGCATGTCATCTTATGCCTATCTTAAACATTTACCTGTCGACTTCATCAAGATTGATGGCACTTTCGTACGTGATTTAGCTAATGACCCTATCGATCTTGCACTGGTTCACTCGATCAATGAAATTGCTCATATTCTTGATAAAAGGACGATCGCTGAGTATGTGGAAAATGACGACATACTGAATAAACTGCGGGAAATAGGTGTCGACTACGCTCAGGGCTTCGGAATTGCCTACCCTGAAACAATTAATGAAGAAATACCACCGGATGGCTCGCAGGCGTCTCGATAGTATCTTATTCCTGTACCTCCAGTCCCTCCTCTGCAACTTCCCTTACCATCGGCGATTCATCATTTGTACATTCCTGTAATCGTTTAACGGCTTCATCTCCCCCGGCAAGAGCAAGGAAATGGCAGGCATCTGCACGTATCGTTTCATCTGAAGACTCAGACAGTTCAAGTAAATCAGGCAAAACCCCTTTAAGCGCAGATGGATTTCCCTGAAAACCCTCGAGAATGGCACTCACCCCGATACGCACGGTCATTGGTACCTCTTTTCCTTTTAACAATGCCACCAGATCAGGCAACTGNCTTTTATCACGCTCAATAAGCTCTGTGGCATCATCAAGTCTGCCATTCTTGAGTTGCTCATATAAAAATCGCTGCTGCCCATTATCACTCACTGCCATCTCGACAGCTTTTTCGAGTTCAGCACGAGATTGCGCTCCGACAAATTCCATCTCACCCAGTTTTAACCACGGCACAGAGCGAACATTATGCCTGGCCGCTTCATCTGGCTGTTCTGCAATATTGATCATTAACAGTCTGGCAATCTTGCCTTCTTTCAGCAAATCGCCCAGTAGAGACATCATCGTTGCACAATGTGGGCAACCGGGAGCAATCAGTAATTTGGCTTCAGTCATATAATCACGCTTTGATTCTTCTTTTGTCGTCAGTTACAGTCCTGAAATTATAATACCTGACGATTCTCATAACACTGACATGATTTTGAGAACTGTTATAATTGATCAGGGGTTATTTAGATCTGACTTTTTAAAATAGTGATTCTAACATTGAAAATTGCACATTGGTTATTGGGGATTTGCCTGCTGATTTTTCTGATGGTGGTCATCGGCGGCATGACTCGCCTGACAGGCTCCGGCCTTTCCATGGTTGACTGGCATCCGGCTACCGGCTTTATTCCCCCGTTTACAGAAGCCCACTGGCAGGAACTGTTTGACAGTTATAAACAATTTCCCCAATTCCTGAAGCTTAACCAGCACATGGATCTTGCCGGCTTTAAAGGCATCTTCTGGCTGGAATTCATTCATCGTGTACTGGGAAGAGTAATCGGCCTCGCTTTTTTGCTGCCTTTTCTTTATTTTCTGTTTCGCGGCATGATCACTAAAAGCCTGGCCCCAAAACTTATCATCATGTTTATTCTTGGCGGCCTGCAGGGCGTGCTGGGCTGGTACATGGTCAAAAGTGGCCTGGTTAATGATCCTCATGTCAGCCAATATCGGCTTACTGCCCACCTGATGCTGGCTGTTGCCATCTACAGTTATGCACTCTGGGTGGCTCTTGGCCTGTTAGCCAAGGACAGGCCCGCTGCCGGCTATACAATGGATATTGATAAGCTCACTGGCAAAAGCCTGGTGTTGCTGGTACTGGTGGTCATTACCATGATATCAGGCGGTTTTGTTGCCGGCCTCAAGGCAGGCCTTATATACAATACTTTTCCGCTTATGGGTGACAGCTTGATTGCCCCCGGTGTCTATGCCCTTTCACCCTGGTACCTGTCCGCATTAGAAGATGCTGTTACAGTCCAATTCAATCACCGCCTGCTTGCCCTGACGATCTTTTTCCTGATAGTTGGATTTTATTTCTACAGCCGAAAACTGGATCTTCCCTCGCAGACTAAAAATCTACTGACCCTGATGCTGGTTGCCAGCATAGTACAGGTAGGGCTGGGGATTTCGACACTGTTGCTGAGAGTCCCTGTTGTACTCGGGGCAAGTCACCAGGCAGGGGCGCTGATATTACTTAGCAGCCTGTTACTGTTGTACCATCACCTGATAAACACCAGACCGGTGTGAGGGTGTAGCTCCTCCGTTCAGAACGAGAATAAATAATTATTACCTGTACGGGAAATTCCAGGCGCAAGAAGGAACTCACTATACATGGCTGGTGTCTCTGATATGGACAACAACAGGAAAACACCATGCTCATAAAACGATCCAACGATATCGAACAACTCTCTGGTATCAGCCCCAGTGAAATTACCAGTAAAGAAGTCTACCAGTCACGCCGCCGTTTTCTTCTGGGAGGCGCCGCACTGGCTGTTGGCAGTGGCCTGGGCATAACATCCATGCTTGCAACACAGAAAGTCAGCCACGCAGCTACCAAATTCAACAATCTTATCAAAAGCCCCTTCAATACGGACGAAACACGGACGCCCTATAAAGATGTCACGACCTATAATAACTTTTACGAATTCGGTACCAGCAAGGCCAGCCCGGCGGGCATGTCGAAAAACTTTAAAGCTGAACCCTGGACCATTGCCGTCACAGGCGAAGTAGAAAAGCCACTAACGCTGGATATGGAAGGCATACTCAAGCGATACACAATGGAAGAACGCATCTATCGCCTGCGCTGTGTCGAGGCCTGGTCTATGGTCGTGCCCTGGGTCGGCTTTCCGCTGGCGAGTTTAATCAAGGACCTGAAACCCACTTCAAAAGCAAGGTATGTCGCCTTTCGGACACTGCATGACCCGAAGCGAATGGCAGGACAGAGAACTTCCCTGTCCGGCAGCGGACTGGACTGGCCATACCGGGAAGGCCTGCGCATGGATGAAGCCATGAGCCCATTAACCATACTTGCCGTCGGTCTCTATGGCGAGGCACTGCCAAACCAGAATGGCGCCCCCATTCGCCTGGTCGTGCCGTGGAAGTACGGGTTCAAAAGCATCAAATCAATCGTCTCGATTGAATTTACCGAGAAACAGCCCGAGACTACCTGGGAGATGCTGGCACCTAAAGAATACGGCTTTTATGCCAACGTAAACCCTGAGGTTGATCACCCACGCTGGAGTCAGTCAAGGGAAAGGCGTCTGGGTGAATTCCGCAAAAGAAAAACCCTGATGTTCAATGGCTATGCAGAACAGGTAGCCAGCATGTATAAAGATCTTGATATGAAAAAATTCTTCTAAACCATGACTAACAAGCAGATCACTCTGATAAAAACAGCTGTTTTTTTTCTGGCACTGGCGCCATTTTACCTGCTGCTATTATATGCCTGGAACAATGAACTGGGTGCCAATCCAATTGAGACGATTACCCACTACACCGGCATATGGACCTTACGCTTTCTGGTCATTACTCTAGCCATCGCACCACTACGCAGACTGACCGGGCAGGCAATACTCATCCGTTTCCGCCGCATGCTGGGACTATTTACTTTTTTCTATGCAAGCATGCACTTTCTTACCTATATCTGGCTCGACCAGTATTTTGACTGGCCCTTTATTGTCGAGGATATTGTCGAACATCCTTATGTCATCGTTGGCTTCACCGCTTACCTGGTATTATTGTTATTGGCAGTCACGTCGCCCCGTTTCATGGTTCGTAAGTTGGGCAAAACCTGGAAAAAACTGCACCGACTAATCTACCCCGCAGCCTTTCTTGCATCATTTCACTTCATATGGCTGGTGAAGTCGGACATACGGGAGCCTTTGCTCTATTTCGCATTATTCTCAATTTTGATGTTACTCAGGATACCTGCTGTACAGGAGAAAACGCCACTACTTACTAGCTGGTTTCGTTCTGTGAAGGTTTGAACTCTGGGCTATACTGCTTGTACTTCTTCGTTCTACCCATAACACACCTCCAGACCCATACTTTTGGCCAATTTAGAAGTGTCCGCCAATTCGGGGCAGGGCCAGGAAGCCTTCATTCAATACTTTCGTGGCTTATTAAGATTTATTGTTTCGTATGACCCAGACATCCTGTGGAAAGTCTTTCAGTGCAGGTCCAGGTATATGTGAAATCACCTCTAGTCCATTTTGCAGTAACTCAGATTCGATAAATTTTGGCGGATGATAAGCTACGAAGCAACGCTTCCCCTCTTTTATATGTCCTCGTACAACAAGCTGTCCGTTTTCATATTCTGTCAGCTCATCTTCTAAAAGATTAAATTTAAAAAAATCACCATGGGTGGTAAAGATGATCAAACCACCTGGTTTGACAACACGTCTTAGTTCATGAATCCAGTCGACATGCATTTTTTCTGAAAGGTGCGTGAAAACAGATAAATTGTATAAACAGTCGAATGAGTTTTCACCGCATGGCAGCGGGGGGCTAACGGAGTTACACATAAATGTGATGTCATCAATATTTTCCTGACACCATGATATAGAACGAGGGTTGTAATCAAACCCATATAGCTGTGCATTACTCTTATCAAGGAATGTTCGGATGTGGCGTATTATTCTTGCAGGGCCACAGCCCCATTCACATATCGACAGCTCTTGTATATCCAGGTTTTCATCAATTAATTGGCAAATATACTCCGCATGAGCGATGCCAGAGTGGTAGTAGACAGGCCAGTTTGTATGCCCATACGCATCATAGGCGAGAAAGGAAGGTGGTAATTTATAATCAGGATGTTCTTTTATAAATTGGTTATTTTCAACCCGGGTGTTCTTTAATGAAAGCAAATATCTTACGTTATCGGCGAGTTGTAGCAGATGTAATTTTCTTAATCCATTCACGAACTTTTGTTTAGTTTTTTTCATCTTCATTTTCTGTAAAACCACTATATCTATGTTAAAAAACGGTATATCTGAAACAGGTTGATAACCTGGGAGTGCTACGATGCAACGTTTATAAAAAACTCTAGCAGATGCATTTCATAATTAAGAAAATTAACGATCATTTTTTAGTCGGGCTTATTCTCTGGATATATAGTATCTATGACATCCTCGACATCTATATCCCATTTCAACAAATCACTTCTATAATCCCCCGTTTTTCTAGCAATCAATGCGACTCCTTGATTCATTGTGTGAAAACAATTTGTTCGTGTTGGAGCGTCATCAGTTAGTGAGTACATTTTTCCTGGCAACCCTTCTCTAATTTTGACTATTTCAAAGCCTGTGTACCTGTTGAATAAAGCATGGAATCCATTCTCTGGAAAACGCCAGAAATCCCAGGGCATTTCATGTGCTGGCCAAACGGGATGGGTCCAAATGAATACATAACCCCCTGACTTCATCACCTTATTAATTTCCAGTACCACTTTCCAGGGAAACAGAAGATGCTCAAATACTGATACTGAATATACATAATCAAAATGCTCCAGGGGACAACTGTCTGAAAGTTTGTGGGCATCTCCAACTATATCTACCCCATCTCCAGCAATCACATCGAATCCCACATAATCATCACAATGCGGAAAAGAATCTCTCCGTAAAATACCAGTTACATTTCGTGAACCAATCTCTAATATTGATGGAGAATGTGTTTGCCTGGCAAGAGAAATAAAGTCTCCAAATATTGCATGAACTGGGTCTTCTGCACTTTGTTTACGGAATGGCCAATGTAAAACTTGTATCGCTAAGAAATATAAATTAGAAAGTTTCCGTAAATATTTATTCATTATTCATGTCCAGCTTCCTTCATCGAATGCAAAAGCTCATAGGCTCAAACAGTTCTATGCCCATGTCTTTTTCTGGGATGCCTGGTTGGGTAAATTAATCTGAAAAAACTTTATACTAATTGACAGCCTTAATAATCCTTTACGTATGTTATTGGCTGGCAGGAGACATTGCCTGAAAGTGATGGAGACTACAGCAATTTATATACAAGTATTAACACTCGGCATCATACAGAATTGACAATAAAATTGCACAAGTGTCCGCATTGGGTCTAGCCTGTGTGAAAACGCTGAATCTAAATATTAGGTGGAGATACACAGCCAGTTGAGCCCTGCATAATTGCAGATGTGGGATGGCATAATTATTTTCAGGGTATTTCACTACATAAAGTGTCGCCCTGTCCCAATCAACAAGAACAATATTNAGTTTTCAGACAGGCTGGGCCAGAAGCAGGAAATTTTNCTACCAACCGGNANTTGGTGTAACTCGTATCGGACTTTTGAGTACCATAAATAAAAGACTGCTAGTCGACACAAATCCACCTGTCTAATGACTCCAGGAATGTGAGTGTGTAGAATCACTACCCGAAATCTATTCTATCTATCCTGACAAGATCCCCCATACTGATATTTTCAATATTGTGATTATAAAATCATGGGCAATACACTATCAAAATATACAACAAATAGAGACAACAACTTTAACCTGATTCGTTTTATAGCTGCAGTACTAGTTTTATATTCCCATAGCTATCCATTATCAAAAGGTCCTAAGGCAGTTGACCCCCTGGGGTTATTAATTAATATGACATGGGGAGGCATCGCTGTAGATGTATTCTTTGTAACTAGCGGATTTCTCATTACATATAGCTTCTTCAGTAGAAACAATATCATAGCTTTTATTTGGGCAAGGATATTAAGAATATACCCGGCTCTTATTGTGGCCATTATTTTTTGCGTTTTCGTCGTGGGCTTGTTTTTTACTACAAATACTATTTCAGATTATCTATTTGACCCACAAACGCTTAAATTTTTTCGACGAAATGTCACTCTATTCTCAGGAGTGAAATATGACTTACCTGGGGTCTTTGCTAGCAACCCATATATGAATGCAGTTAATGGGTCTCTGTGGACGTTGCCTTACGAAATAAAAATGTATACATACTTGGGGATGATTGCATTTACACTAATGTATATTCAGAAGTGGTTAGGCAAACACTTCCTTACAATCACATTTTTGAGTATTGCGGTAATTTCAGTTACCGCAAATATTGCAAACCACTTCCTGTTTTTTACATCAGATGAATTTTTACGCTTGTTTTCAATGTTTTTCGTTGGAGCGGCTTTTTATATATATCGGAGTTATATCCTTCTTTCATCANGGCTTTTCCTGTTTGCCATTGTAATATTGTCATTATCGAGTATTAATAATGACCTATTCTTTATTATCTACAGTATCTTATTACCTTATTTGNTATTTTACATTGCATACATTCCAGCAGGTCGTGTCAGAAAATATAATGAAGTAGGCGACTATTCGTACGGTATGTATATCTATGCCTTTCCTGTCCAGCAATCTGTTGCAGCAATGATTCCTAATGTTTCCTTTGTTAATATGATGGCTATAGCATTCGGAATAACTTTAATACTGGCTATTTTTTCATGGCACCTTATAGAAAAGAAATTTCTAAAAATGAAAGGCAACTATGTGATAATTGAAAAAATACTAGGAAAGCCCAGGATTAACTGACTTTAGAAATTCTATAATATTGCCTGCCTAAACTTCCGCTTTGAGTCCAAACTAATGGAACGGTCATAAGCAGTCTATCAACAATATCCTACCAATTTTTCATGCAAGACGCTTCACTTACGGTCAGGTGCATTCATTTATTGATGATTTATAAGGGGCCTAACCCATTGCTGTCCCACTTAGCCCTGCTAAGACATGGCTTTGGTTAAATCCATTTGTAGGTTGGGCTAAAGAATGAAGCCCAATAATGGTTTCTGCTGATACTATACTGTTGGGCTTCGTACCTCAGCACCAACCTACGATAAAATCTATTTTCATGTCTAAAGTAGTCGATGATCTCTTATTTCGAATACTACAAAGCACAAAATAGATATTATATTTATTTTAATGGGACAGCTGTGGGTCTAACCCCGCTTATCCTTTATAGCGGTCTACGAACTGTCGAAGTATTTCCTGGGCGTAAGGCGTTTCTTCCTCGCAGACTGCATCAATCAGGAAATCCGCTTCATGCGGTTCAAAGTAGCCATGATGTTTATAGGCATGAATCCGCAGGGTAAAACCATCACTATCACCTTCAGGGTGAAACTGAGTGGCATATACATTGTTGCCTACCCGAAACATTTGTACCGGACAGGCATTACCGGTCATTAATAAAGTTGCGCTATATGGTACTGAGTCGCAGGCTTCCTTGTGCCCAAGCAATACAGTGATCCTGTCCGGGAAACCGGATAATAACGGGTCCGTCTTGCCTGCTTCTGTTATATCAAGCTGTACGCAACCTACTGCTTCACCATACCGGGTGGATATTGAGGTGCCCAGATATGAACCGAGCAAACCATTGCCCGAGCATGCGCCAAGGAAAGGGATATCATTGGGTACAATGATATCAAGCAGTCTTTTGAAATCCTGTTCGATTGTTTTCTGAATTGCTGATTTATCCTGCTCCGGTGTACTGATATCGAATGGGCTGCCGCCGACAATGACGCCGCTGTAATGATCCAGTGCAAGGTCATCCGGAATGCCGCTTTTTTCTATCCGCAGACGCCTGGTATCTTTTGCATCCAGGCCACCGTATTTAAGGATCGCCGCATATTCATTGTCAGAGGTATCATCTTCTGGACGAAGTTGCATTATCAGAAATGGTCTGGTCATTGGAAGAAAATCGGGGTTAGGTCTCAGTATTTCTTTATATTAACAATGTTTGCCATCTATCTATATTGCTCTCATAATTGGTCGCTATGTGTCACTAGTGGTAATTCGCCCTAATCCTATCAAAGCTCTATCCTGGGTGTGTGCTTACGGCACCAACCGGGCATTTACCACACCAGATAATCAGGCAATAAAAAACCCGCCGAAGCGGGCTAAACAGAAGTTATGCAGACTTTCTTTTCTTTCGGACAAATCCCATACCAGCCAGGCCGAGGCCGAAGTCGTTTAATCCTCCACCCAAATGTGCAACTGTATAATCCATTCGAAGCGGTGTGGCATTAGCTGTAAAGGTGCTCAGCCCATAAGTGACTAATCCAACTAGAAGTCCAAACAAATTCTTCTTCAACATACTCATCTTCCTAATTATTGATACAGTTTATATTTACTACTGTAGGGTATGAATATTCGTGACGGCTTTAAACTCGCTGGCAAGCTAAGGCAGAAATAATACTATCGAACAAACAGTCGTAAGCAGCTACTCGTGTTGTACCAGGCAAAGGCTTTAGCACCGATTTGTACCTGCATATCCCTTTTTTTGTTGTCGAGCGCTGCAGTTGTCAGAGGTATTTTTGACCATCAGTCAGGATAAAGAGGCTTTAAACCATCACGGACGGGCTTTTCACTTGCCCTGAAAGCCAGGCCATTCCTGAACTTTTCATAAAACTGCCGGCCATCCCAGCCGGTCTCATCCGTGGCATAAAGGAACCTGTCCATACGGATTAATTCCTCACTGCCCTGATCCAGCAAGGCTGCTAAAGCGGGCAAGGTTTTCGGCGGGTTTTCCGGTTTCGCAAGGGCGGCCATTTCCAGTAGGGCTTCTGCAGCAGAGCTTGCATCATTTCTACTACAGGCTTCATTTAAGTGTTTCTGTAACTCACGCTGACTTTGTCTATGTGCTGCGGTTTTTTCATTTACTCCATCTANGGCATGGGCCTTATCAGATTTTTTGCTCCGTTGCCGGNTNAGTGCAAGAACCACAACGNCTATTATCAAAAGCAGCCACCAATATTCCTGCAGTGCTTTGTTGAACCCGCCTTTCTCCTGTGTGCTGTCACGGCCCTCCTCATCTTCAGATGCAGAGGACTCCGACTGCTGCTTTGCCACTACCGTGTCTTCAGCCTGTACAACCGGTTCAACAGGCAAGTCTTTCCCGGGCAGCACTTCCACGCTCCATTTTGGCAGCACTGCCGTGCGCTCTACACCTGCTTGCGTATCCCACCAGCTCAGTTGCAGCTCCGGGACAACAAGTGCCCCCGCTCTGGTGGGCATATAGCTCATGCTCTGGTTGCTTTGCCCATAGACCCAGGTACCATCGGTGCGTGATTCAGTCACGGGTTGTTCTGGATAGACACTGACGCCATCCACCTCAGCAATTTCAAGTTTTGGCAGCAGGGTCGCTAACAATCCCTTTGCTTTGATTGAGATAGTACGGCTTACCGGTTCACCGACTTTGAACTCAGGGGGCTGCTCAGCCCAGCTATCTTCCAGCTCCAGCCCAGCAGCAGGAAGCCAGTGACTGGCTGAATAGGATGCCGGGCGTGGCAGCACATCCAGACTAACAGCCTTACCCCGTAGCGTAACGGGTCTCCCGCGATCAAAAACACCGGCAAAGGGGTCTCCACCGAAAAATCGTCGCATGTTCGGGTCTATACGGGAAGGTGATCGTCTCCCTGCAGCATCGCTAACCAGGCTGCCAGTAAAGCGTAATGGCGGAATGACTAACTCACCGCTTTTTTCAGGAAAGATCGCATAGCGGCGCTCAATAACTGTAAATGACTTTCCGTTGCGTTGACTGGTATAGCGGTTATTCTTGCCAAGCTGCTCAATCAGCGCATTTTCAGGTGCAGGCTCGGACAAGCTACCGTCCAGTATCGGCCGATCAAAAACCAGCCGCACGGTGTAGAGTATTTGCTGCTGCAGATAGATCGGCTTTTCAGATGAGGCAACTTCTGTCTCTATAAAGATGTGCTGCCCATCCATAGCGCTGGATGCCTCGGGCGGCGCTGCAACTGTCACCTGTATCGGATTGGTAAGTTCTTTGCCTATTCGCAGTGACGGGATATGGAACTGGCCGATGGCTTTCGCCTGCAATGTTACAGTCCACGATGTTTTCGCCGTAGTCACACCGTTGATCATCTGTACCTGCTGGCTGCTGCCAGTGCCCTGAATATAAAAATCTTTCTCCAGCAGCGAGAAATCTGGCTTATCACGCCGTTTGGCATCACTGCTGATGACCAGGGTAAAGCTTTCGCCGTCATAGACCACCGGCCTGTCGATACTCGCCTGCACTGCTGCCAGGCTAAGCGATGTCACCATCAATAAACCAGATATTGCCAGAAACTGGACAAACAACTTTCCACTTCTTGAAATCTTTATTTTTCCAAAATTTTCCACTTCAATTTGTTAACTCTGCGTAGGTTGGGCTGAAGAATGAAGCCCAACAATAAGTGCTTATTGAATTTGATATGTTGGGCTTCATTCTTCAGCCCAACCTACTTGCTGTATTTTTCTGTAGTATAACCTGATCGTTGTTAATCTATCCTTACCATGGCTGAGGGTCAGCGGCTTTACCGGAATCACCGCCACGCTGTATGTACTGATAACGTAATTTTCGGCGCAGTAAACCTGCCGGATCATCCGGAATACGCCGCAACCACTGTTCGGCGGCGATTTGTTCTTCGGAGTTCAAGTCTTCAGCTTCGGCAGCTGTTCTTCCCTTTTCTTGCTGATCATCGTCCTTGCCCTGCTGAGACTGCTCTGATTGAGCTGTTGACTGCTGGGCTTCTTCAGAATCATTCTCGCTATCATTTTCTTCCCGCTGCTTAGCTGCCAATTCTTCCTGCTGCTCAGTTTCCTCACCTTCTTCACCTTCTGCATCTTTTCTGGCTTGTTCTGCGGCATCAGAAAAGGCGTTTGCGTTTGCTTTTTCTTCCGCCTGCTGCTGATCCTGCCCTCCCTCTGAAGATTCAGATTCCTTTCCTTGCTCGCCCTCTTCACTCTGTTGGCCCTCATCGTCCTGCTGGCCTTTTTCGCCCTGCTGTTTATTCTTATCCTGATCACTCTGTTGATTTTTGTCGTCCTGCTTAGCCTGTTGGTCCTGTTGTGATTGCTTCTGCTGCTGCAATAATTTCTCTATGGCTTCCCGGTTATACTCAGCATCTTCCATACCGGGTTGCTGTTTCAATGCCTGGTCATAGGCATTTATCGCTTGCTGAAATTTGCCGAGTTTTGCCAGTGCGTTGCCCTTGTTATAGGCCGCTTCTGCGCTGTCAGTTAAAGAGAAATCTTCCACTGCGGCTTCGTAATCACCCTTACGAAATTCTGCCACACCCTTGCGCAGAGGATCTTTAGCCAGCCCTGATGCCCGTTCCACCTCACCTGCCAGCAGGGCTTTATGCGCCTGTTGATCCTGACGCTGCCACAGGTCTGTCATACTGAATGCCATCGCATGTTCACTTGGCATTACAGTNATGGCGAGTAGACAAACACTCAGCAGCCAGCCACGCCGGAATGCCAGTGCCGCCAGAGGCAGCAGCAGGATAACCAGCCAGGGTCCGGTCTCTTTCCAGCGGGCAGTCTCAAAAGTATCATTTTCTGCACGACTACGTGAACCTTTGACGCGCGTTTCCATTAGCCTGGTGATATCCGTGTCGTTGGCAGAGAGGCTGGCATAGTGACCGCCACCTGCCCTGGCAAGCTTTTTCATTGCAGGTATATCAAGTCGTGTCGTAATCACATCCCCGTCATTATTGGTAAAAAAACCACCCTGTCCGGTCGGTAATGGCGCACCCTGCTCTGTCCCCATTCCCAGTACTGAGGTAATAATCCCCTGTTTTCGAAGTTTCTCTGCTGCCTCGATTGTTCGCTGATCCGTATAGGAGTCGGCCAGCAGCAGTATTTCCCCCCGTAACCGCCCTGCCTGCTGCAGCAGTTCTGCTGCTTTCAGCAAACCCAGGTCCGCCCGACTGCCCTGTACCGGCATAATGCCGGGCTTCAGCGCCGGCAACATGGCGCTGATGGTGTCAGCATCGCGTGTCAGCGGTGACACAACAAAGGCATCGCCGGCAAACACCACCAGGCCGATAACGCCTTCCTGTTGCTGTTTCAGTATGTCGGAAACTTTAAATCGCGCACGCTCAATACGGGATGGCTTGAGGTCGCTACTGTTCATGGAGCGAGATAGATCCAGCACAATGACACGCGCCTGATCAGTCTGAAATACGGGTTGCGGTAGTTTCTCCCATACCGGGTTAGCCAGTGCAACGACTGCCACACTCCAGCCTGCAGACAGCAGCCACAAAGGTAGACGATTACTGCTGCCAGCTCTCGATATCCGCAGCCAGGCCAACAGGTTCTTATCTATAATCTTGTTCCATGAGTCATTCGTACCAGAGCGTTGTCTCAGCAGCAGCCATAGAACTGCAGCTAAGGGCAACAGTAAATAAAACCACTGCGGCTGTAGAAAATGAAAATTCTCAGGCATGTTTCACCCTGCTGCGTCTCAGAGAATTGAAAACAGGCAGCTTCGCCAACGCCAGCATTAAGGATAGAAACATTGCTATCGATAATGGCCAGAAATAGAGTTCGTTGACCGGCCGGTAGAGTTCCACATCATCAGCTATCGGCTCCATCTCATCCAGCAGGCTGTATATTTGCAGCAGTGATTCGACATCCCTGGCGCGGTAGTAACGCCCCCCTGTCTTATCGGATATGGCCTGCAAGGTCTCTTCATCGATGTCAGAATTGACCGTTCGTTGGCTGCCGAACAGGCCTCGTACCATGCGGCTGTCGGCACCTACTCCAATGGTATAAATCCTTATCTTTTCCTGCGCTGCAAGATCGGTGGCCTTCAGGGGGTCGATGCTGCCAGCCGTATTACTGCCGTCAGTTAACAGTATCAGGACGCGGTTTTGTTCCGGCTCATTGCGCAGACGTTTGACAGCCAGGCCGATGGCATCACCTATGGCCGTTTTCTTCCCTGCCAGGCCTATCGCAGACTCCTGCAATAGCGTTTTTACAGTCTTTCTGTCCAGCGTCAACGGAGCCTGCAGGTAAGCCCTGTCACCAAACAGAATCAAGCCGAGACGATCACCCACGCGTCTGTCAATAAACTCCCCGGCAACGGCCTTGACCGCTGCCAGGCGTGATACCTGCCGGTTTCCAATCACCATATCATCGGCCTCCATGCTGCCGGAAAGGTCGACGGCAAGCATCAGGTTCCTGCCCTGTACCGGCAGTTGAATCGCTTCACCAACAGACTGTGGCCGGGCGGCAGAAACTACCAGTAGCAGCCAAATGACAACGGCAACAAAAAGCCGGATACGGGATGTCCCGCCAGTTTCATGCAGCAGCTGTGAGTGCATTGCGGCATAAAACGGTACCCGGATGGTAGAAATCTGTGCCGCATCCACCCTCGGCAGCAACAACATGCCCAATACCGGCAAAGGGAGTATCAGAAAAATCCACGGTAGAAGAAAATGAATATCCATTGCTGTCGCTATTTACCTATATTTTTCCTGAATTGCGTCTTATCCATTTCTTCGCCAGTAACAGCAGACCTTGCTGATCCACTTTACTCGTACGCAAATAGGGCCCTGCTTCCAGCACCCTGCCTACTCCATTGGCAAACTGCCCTTCTCCGCCATGTGTGTCGAGAAAAGACAACCAGTCTTTCCCCGTCAATGCTGCCACTTCATTGCGCGGAAATTTCAGCAAAGCCACCCTGCGCAGCAGCGTCGAGACCGATGCCAGAAACTCCGATGTTCGGCCATCAACTTCAGTCTTCGCCAAATCATCCAGTAGCGAGAATATTTCCTGCTGTGACCTTTTACGTCGCCAGAAACTGGCTAGACGAATACTTATCCAGACCAGGACCACGGCAGCAAACAGCGCCACTATCCACCAGCCGGGTGCCGGCGGCCAGAATTCAGGGCTTGCGGGTAGATGAACGTCCCTCAGCTGCAGAGCTTGTTCAGCTGGATTCATGCCGCCACCCTGCCTGACACAGTCGCACTACTGTTTGGATTCACCATAAACCGGCGCAAAGCCATCGCCACATCCTCAGTAGTCGATATACGCAGTAAAGGGATGGCCCGTTTACGCATTACCTCGGCAACCGTCGAACTATGGTCGCTACACCATACCATTGTTCATAGCGCATGCGTTGTTTTGTACTGCGGGTATCAATAACGGCGGTCTGCTGACCATCACTGACCCCGTAAACTCCCGCTGGCGGTGGGGATGCCTCTATCGGGTCAATAAGCTGGATGGCAACCACATCGTTATGCTGACGCAGCCTTAACAACTGGGCCGAGGTTTCTTCGCTCACATTATAAAAGTCACTGAGGATAAAAATCAGACTACCGGGTTTTGCCACCCTGCGGCAGCGCTTCAGCGCGCTATCTAGACCAGGCCTGTCTGCATTATCGAAATGTTCCAGGGCCGACTGCATACCTTTCACAGGATCCGTCGCCGTCATAAGCAGCCGAAATAAGCGCAAAGCACCCTTTGCACCGCCAGCTGGAGGAAGCTCCTGATGCCTGCCATTAAATACTAACGCCCCGATACGGTCACCATTTGCCACCCCGGCCCATGCTATCAGTGCCGCCAGGCGCGCCGCCTGCACCGACTTGAAGGCTCCCCTGGTAGCAAAGAACATGCCGGGATTGAGGTCAATCAGTAGCATTACCGGACGTTCACGTTCTTCCTCATACATCTTCACATAGGGGTGGCCAGCGCGGGCTGTTACCCGCCAGTCCATGCTGCGAACATCGTCACCGGGCTGATAGGCGCGGGACTCCTGGTAATCCATACCTCGACCACGAAAACGTGAGGCATGTGCACCGGTGATTGAACTATTTTTTACCCGGGCGGAGGTCAGGCTGATGCCACGTATGGCGGCTTTCAGTGCAATCAGTTCACCAATACTCACCGTCACACCGGATAGTGTTGCCGGATCCTTGCGCTTTGTATCCGTAAGCGGCTTATCACCAAGCCCCAGCATTTTCCAAATCCCCTGCAACATCAGGAAACCGGCACCCGCCTCACTAGCTCAGCAATAAAATCATCAGAAGAAACGCCTTCTGCCTCAGCCTCAAAAGAAAGCAACACGCGATGTCGCAATACATTATGAACGACCGCCTGTACATCTTCAGGCGAAACATAATCACGCTGCTGCAGCCATGCATGTGCCCGTGCACAACGATCCAGAGCAATAGTTCCACGTGGACTGGCACCATAATTCACCCAGCGCACAAGATCCTCACCATAGGGCTTCGGTTTCCGACTGGCCATCACCAGCTGTACCATATAATCCTCAACGGCTTCCGCCATATGCAAATCGAGTACTTCATTCTGTGCTTGCCGGATCTGGTCTTTGCTTAGAATCACTTCCACTGCAGGCAGGTTTGCAGTCTCAATCCTGGCTTGCTCTTTCGCCAGGGCAAGAATCTGTTTTTCTGTACCGACAGCCGGATAATCGATACTGATATGCATCAGGAAGCGGTCAAGCTGAGCTTCAGGCAACGGGTAGGTACCTTCCTGTTCAATCGGATTCTGTGTCGCCATTACCAGAAATGGCCGCTCCAGCTTATAAGTAGTCTGGCCGACGGTAACCTGATGTTCACCCATGGCTTCAAGCAGCGCAGACTGCACTTTGGCCGGGGCACGGTTGATTTCATCGGCCAGTAATAAATTGTGGAAAATCGGCCCACGCTGAAAGTTAAATTCGCCGGTTTGAGGTCGATAAACCTCGGTTCCGGTCAGGTCACCAGGCAATAGATCGGGGGTAAACTGCAGTCGGTGAAAATCACCTTCTATGCGTGATGCCAGTTCCTTAATAGCTGTTGTCTTGGCCAGGCCCGGTGCACCTTCAACCAGTAAATGACCATCTGCCAGCAAGGCTATCAGCAGGCTGTCAACCAGTGACTGCTGTCCGATAATTTTGTCCTGCAGCTGCGTGCGCAGGCGATTAAACGAAGTGTATACTGTTGCCGCATCTGTCGAGGCTGCAATATTTTCCTGCGATGCCAATTGTGAATCCATTAATACTCGCTCCTGTTTCTGAAATACACATTATGACCTGAATAGCCTTCTTTTGCTCCGTAATTCAGCCATTCCGGCCACTACTATTTACGGTCTTCTATGTGAGATTCAAGGTATTTTATTTCAACAATGTGCCTCTATGTGTCGTAGCAGCGCCGCCCTCGGCGCGATTTTCTTAGACGAAGGACAAAGGAGGAAAGAACCTTATCTTGTATTTCCTTAATCTTTTATCCTTAGTACCGAATCATCTCTGTTTGATCGAGTCCAAATTGCCCCGGGGCGATACTCCTACAGCAAATCATTTAACCACCTACATTACCAGCTTGCTTGTGTTTTTTTATCAAACAGGAATATCATTCTGGGAATCTCTGCATATCAGGAGCACTCATAATGAACAGAATACTTGTCCCCGTATTCATTATTATTTCTACTTTACTATCATCGCTGTCCTTCGCCGAAGACGTAATAACACATCGTTATATTGGCATGGATCTGGCACGTGATCTGGCTAATGAAGCAGTTTCCGCCTGCCGCAAAGATGGTTACCACGTAAGCGCTGTTGTCGTTGATCGTTTCGGCATTCTTCGCGCCGCACTGCGCGATGACATAGCCTCGCGTTTTACTCTGCAAATTGCTGAAGAGAAAGCCAATGCCGTCGTGATGGCTGGTATACCTTCTGGACAGTTTCGTGATAACCGCGGAGATATCCGCCCTGAACTGAATCATATAAACGGCATCATCATGATGCAGGGCGGCCTTCCCATCAACGCCGGCGGCAGCCGTATTGGTGCTATTGGTGTCAGTGGGGCACCGGGTGGTGAGAAAGATGAAGCTTGTGCAGCAAAGGCTCTGGAAGCGATGATGGAGCGTCTGGAGTTTGCTGAATAAAAAGCCAAAGGCCTCAACGCAGACAACCTTCATTCTTGCTTAAATGCAAGAAAGTCTGCAATAGTAATCAGATCAACAACGAGAGTGGATAATCATGACAATCTATAGAACTGTTTTAGTATCACTACTGTTATTGCTGTTGACGGGCTGTGCAACCAACAACGAGGTTTCACAGCAAGAGCTTGAGAATCAAAATAAAGCATCTGAAATTGTATCTGCTGTTTTATTCGACAATGATCTTGATGGCCTGGCTTCCTATAATATAAGAAAGAGTGGCTTCGTAGTCATCATTTTCGATGAATCTGTTGCCGACGAAAGATACAGAAAAGTTGTCGATCTACTGCGATCAAATGCTGATATTAAAGGAGTCAGGGCAGAGCAAGATGGCGTGGAAGTTTGTGGCCTCCCCTAGGGAACCTCTGATTCCATGGCATGTCTCTGCGAGACCTGAAGTGTGCAGCTGCAAAGCGTGCTTCGCAGTGAATGGCCCGACTTTAACCCAGCCAGATTCGTGCATTCCTGAACAGGCGCATCCAGCCACTATCCTCACCCCAGTCTGCAGGGTGCCATGAGTTGGCAACGGTACGAAATACCCGCTCTGGATGCGGCATCATTACAGTGAAACGGCCATCTTCTGTCGTCAGCCCGGTTATACCTTGTGCGGAACCATTGGGATTGGCAGGGTATTTTTCGGTTTTTATCCCATAATTATCGACAAAATGCATGGTAACTATAGCTTCCTGCTGGTTTTTATGGGTCGCAAACTCCGCCCGCCCCTCGCCATGGGCAACGGCAATAGGCATGGTAGAACCTGCCATGCCTGACATGAAGATAGACGGGTTCTCGGGGATAGTGACCAGTGAACTGCGTGCTTCGAATTGCTCCGATTGATTGCTTACAAATCGCGGCCAGTTTTCAGTGCCCGGAATGATATCTTTCAATGACGCCATCATCTGACAACCATTACAGACACCCAGTGCAAAGCTGTCTTCTCGCTCAAAAAAACGGCTGAATACATCGCGTGCCCGGTTATTATAAAGGATCGACTTTGCCCAGCCACCGCCAGCACCAAGTACATCGCCATAGGAAAAACCACCGCATGCGACCAGTCCCTTGATCGATTCCATTGTTTCACGACCACTCAAAACATCACTCATGGTGATATCTACGGCATCGAAACCGGCGCGGTCGAAGGCCGCTGCCATCTCCAGTTGTGAGTTGATGCCCTGCTCTCGCAAGATGGCCATTTGCGGACGCTTGCCGCTATTGATATAGGGCAGACAGATATCTTCGGATGGGTCGAAGTTCAGGTTGGCATTCAATCCCGGGTCTTTCTGATCCAGAAGTTGATCAAATTCCTGTCGGGCATTGTCGGGGTTATCACGCAACGATTGTATGCGCATGCTGGTCTCGCTCCAGACCCGATGGAACTCAGTGCGTGAGCCATGCAGACAAACCTTGCCAGCCTGGGAGAAAGTTATTTCATCACCCTCTACGGGCGCACCGATAACATGCGCGCATTCAGACAGACCGGCACTGGCAAACTCATCGAGAACTTTTTCCAGATCAATTCGGCGAATCTGTATAGCGGCACCCAGTTCTTCATTGAACAGGATATTTGCTACCTTATTGCCTAATGTATCCAGTGTGATTGCCAGCCCGCAATGCCCGGCAAAGGCCATCTCAAGCAGACAGGTAAAAATACCACCATCTGAGCGATCGTGATAGGCCAGCAGCATACCGTCTTCATTGAGCGACTGAATAGCACTGAAGAAGCCGACCATATCAGCAGCCTGATCAAGATCCGGACACTCATTGCCCAACTCACCGTATACCTGTGCCAGGCAGGAGCCACCCATGCGATTGCGGCCACGGCCAAGATCAATAAAGATCAGGTCTGTTTCACCCTTATCAAGCATCAGTTGTGGTGTCAGCGTCTTGCGCACATCCAGCACTGGTGCAAAGGCGGAAATGATGACTGACAGCGGTGCGGTAACAGAATGCTCCTCACCCCGCTCCTGCCAGACAGTACGCATAGACATGGAATCCTTACCTACTGGAATGGACAGACCCAGTGCCGGGCATATATCCATGCCAATGCTTTGCACGGTATCAAACAAATTGGCGTCCTCGCCCGGATGACCGGCAGGGGCCATCCAGTTGGCAGAGAGTTTGATATCCGTTAAATACTTGATGCGCGAGGCGGCGATATTGGTCAGCACCTCACCTACCGCCATGCGGCCGCTGGCAGGGCCGTCAATTAATGCAACAGGAGTACGTTCTCCCACCGCCATGGCTTCACCGGTAT
>JGI24024J18818_10000083_pt1 | contig 26651 bp, 31 predicted proteins | sample Cruoilmetagenom2_FD_18818 | JGI IMG/M metagenome (IMG submission 18818) | reverse complement strand
TACTGATCCTTGCATTGAAGGCTAAACCCAATCAGCGATCAAACAACGCAAGAGACGTTTAGTAACTTATGCAACGATCAGTAGTTGTAATATTATCGTAAAAAATCAGCATTGGGCTACCTGGGCGCTTCTATTCATGATGGTGTACCTCGGGTCTCATGTATTACTGAGATATACTCTGGTCAGAAATGGAACCTTGATTTCAAAAAGGATATCGCTATCTCCTCCCCCTGATGTATCTTTGGGATAGCTGCAAGGATGTCGATCACGTCCCCTGCGATTTCCGGGTTGAAGAAAAGAGTACCTACTTAAACAATCTCGTCGATCTCTCTAACAAGAAGGAAGAAGCAACTCCAAAATTGTGCTATAATAAATTCTGACAATAAACATCATATTAGGGGAGTTGTCTAGAGGATCTGGTTGTTAGCGTCGGCAGGGCTAGCATCACAGCATCCGTTCAACCGACATTTGGAAATAGCCTGGTAAGCCGGAAAATTTCTATAAAATCAGTGGGAGTCTTGTACAGAATGTGGAAGAGGCTAAGTTTTGAAATAATAATGATTGGCGATTGATCTTTCTTCTGGAAAGCTCAACTTGCACGGGCTCCAGGCTTTTACAAATAAGGAGCAGGCAGAGTGCGCCCACATCTGGCTATGAGGATGGCAAAAGATGACCTACGTTGTGATAAAAACACTGGCAAATAACAGTTCATACTCGTTTGAGGAGATTAGCATGGCGTATAAACGCTTGCTGTCTATCGATGCTGTTATCGTGGCCATCGAATTGGCGATGGCGACGGAACGCTCATTTTCTGAAGCTGTCGATTTCATCTGCTCCAAATGCGGAAGCTGTTATATCGATTGAATGAATATCGGTTAATCGATTGTTATCCCGTACTTTTCCAACAGCTCAATGATGTTCACCAATTTTCCAGACTGAACCGACTCTTTTGCAGCCACACCGACAACGATAGACCACAACCCTTCTTCGATAATAGCTGCGTTGGTTTCTCTCCCTTCGATCTTATCAATAAAATAAATATGTTCAAAGTAAGTGGCGCCCCTGTGCCCGCTATCTTCAATGTAAGCAGGATAACTTGAGACCCTTGATGGCTTCGTCTCTCCACGCTTGATCTCAAGGTAGGTTTTCGTGCTTGGCTCTGGAAGGAAATCAGTTTTTCTAAATGTTTTCAACCAGCCCTCATCTCCGCACAGGATGAGCTCTTCATAGAATATCAGTGAGAACATGCACAGGTTCAAGCTTGCCTGGATGCCATTCTCATAGGTTACCGTTACGAACGCGTTATCAAGGATGTCGGACTTCATTCCATCATACTCAAAGTTAATGAAATTAACCGCCATGCTTCCCGCTGCGAAAACACTGGTCGGTCTGGAGCGGGCGAATAAATTCATCAGGCGGAGCCCTACAGAGTTTTCTTTCAAGTTGACTGTACCAGCGACTGATAACCAAATCCCACGGATAACACGCATCCGAGATCCCTGGTAAATTTTACCGATACGGCGGTAGAACCAGGTCACGCAGGACAGGATGATCACCGGTGCGGGGATAAAGACGAACAGCAGCAGCGGCCGCTAATGGCTGTGCTCGTGTAACACAACGACCTCGAATATTTGACCGCTCAATCAGAATTCGTACAGTTTAATATGAGGTAAATGGTAAAATATGTAAAATAAGAGCTGCTGCTAATTTCCTTTATAATAAGGATCTCAGTGTAGATATAAACCAAAATCATTATTAATCGAATACAAAGAAAGGGTGAAAAGCGATGGAAATTACGATCTCTCAATCAACGATGAAGGTGCCCGTCACAATTGTCAGGGTGGAAGGCGTATTTGACGCGAATTCAGTTGAACAGTTTATGGAGCCCACAAAAGATGCCATCGATGGAGGCGCATACAATATACTCATTGATCTATCAAATGTATCTTTTATGAGCAGCATCGGCATTCGAATCATAAATGTCCTCTATTTTCAGCTGCACCCGAAGGGGACTGATGAACAAGAAAAAGCTGTTGCTGAAAGTATAAAAGCGGGAACCTACCAGGCTCAGCACTTGAAGATACTCAGTCCTTCTGAAAATGTATGTAAGGTGTTAATTATGGCGGGTATTGATCGATATATCGGGATTTTCGAACAGGAAGAGGGTGCATTGTTAGCATTTGCTAATTGATAAGAGTATGATCTGGATCTCCAAAAGGAGGCAAACGATGGAGATTGATATTTCACAGAGGCAGGGGAATGTGCTCGTTACAATCATTCGAGTGGAGGGCGAGTTTGATGCAGCTTCATCGGACCTGGTGAAGGACAGCGCTCATGAAGTCATCCAGGATGGTGCAGAATACGTATTGTTAGATTTGTCTGGTGTACCATTCATCAGCAGTTCGGGAATTCGAGTGATTTATTCGCTGTATAATCAGCTTCATCCTAAAAAATCGGGTGAAGCTGGAAAAGCGGTAGCCAGAGACATGCGTGAGGGGACATACACAGCGTCGAGATTGAAAATCCTCAATCCGACAAACCAAGTAATGAATGTGCTCCGGATGATCGGTATCGATTCGTACATCGAAATTTATGAATCGGAAGACGATGCAATGGCAGCGTTTATCGTATCGGGAAGTAATTAAAGCGAAGGACCTTCTCCCTTGAATAAGCTGCACGGGGAAGGTCCTTCGCTTCTGTTATCTTGAACAGCAGAATCGCAATCTAGCGTTAGAAAATTACGACCAGCCTGATAATTTGGGAGTGAACTCTAATATCTATTTCCATAAATTCGCTGGCGACGTTTATTACGCCGGATGGCTTTTTTCTTATTGATCCGGCGCAGCTCGCTTTTGGATATGAACCAGCGCTTACGACGTACTGCAGATAACCTGCCGCTCTTCAGTACCTTTTTTCGGAATCGTCTGAAGAGCTGCTGCTGTGATTCGTTTGGACGTAATTCTACTTTAGTCAAATTTCTTCCTCCTTACTATATTTAAACTGTTTGTTAGATCTGATCTCTCGTCGATGCGTTCCATTGTTACAATATAAAGATGGCGAACAACCAGCGGGCCGAATTCCGACGCGCGCATCAGGCAGCGTTAGAATTGTTTATTATTATCGTTCCAGTGCTGGCTGAAAAACAAGACAACACACCCCCGTTGGCCTCAGTGTTCTGGCACCGACGTCGAGTCTACCTTGTGAAGTCTTGCTCGCGCCATGCCCCATCATTGAGCGAGTAGCTGGATGGCATTATAACATATATCCAGGATGTTCCGTTTTCCATTCAAAGCGCGCAGTTAACCGCGAATCATCCCGTTCACATCCCCCTTCCAGGTTAAAACCTGGTGTTCTGCCAATGATCATTTTCTTCTAAAGGATCATGTTTGACAGAACACTAGATTTTGATCCTCCTTTATATTATCGTTGAATAGCCGCTGCCATACGGCAGCCTCCAAGGATCGCCAGCTTCATAGATTCCTAAAACGGCGTCTTGCGCCAGTTTCAGGTAGGAGCCGCACGTGCCAGGCTGTGAATCGCCGCGTTCTGCTTTTAATAAATCGTGAATTACACAATCGATGGACACCGGGTCGACGGAGAACAAGAGGCTGCATGGCGATTGGTTGTTGAAAGTAGCCCAGGGCTGTGGTGGTATGTTATGTTTTTACCGGCTGCCGTAAATTCCATCACCAATGGTGAGAACGGTTTTGTGGCGTATGTGGGGATTGGAGAATAGATCGACCAGGGCGTTGTACTGATTGATCTGCGGGTAGGTTGTGTCAACATAGGTGTGCATGCCAGAAGGGTTGTTCGTTGAGCCGAAATGGTTCTTATACCCCAACGTCACCCCGGCCAGGGGGTGACCTTTCAGGATTGGTATATTAATCAGGTAGCTGGCGTTGATGAGCGAATCGCTGATGCGAATGGTGGGTGGGTTTCCACCCGGAGGCGAAAAATTTACCATAGTAGTCGTCATGGTAGTAGTTCCAATTGGTTGCACTGGGGGATTGAATATGGATAATTATTACAAAATCATGCCCAGCGAAGTATAATAATCAGGATCCTGAATTCATCAACTACGTGGAGGAGGTGCTGCTATGACGGTGCGAAAGCTAGGTGGTGTAATTTTAATCGTCTTAGGTCTGTTGATTATCTTGATGGGGCTGAGCGTAGAAATGTACGGAATGGGGGGCAATGACGGGATCGGTTGGGTCCAATTACTCGTCGCATTCGCCGGAGTGATTTTTGTCATCGGTGGAGTGGATGTATACAGGACACCGGACCCCTACTAGAATCAGTCACAGGCACGGGCAAGAATTTTATTGCAGAATATTGGCTGGTTCCCTGATGGGAATCAAGTCTTTGTGCTGTTTAATTCGCTCTGCTAAATGCCAGTAACTTACACATTCAACCATCACGCACCAGTTGATTGCATAAGCCCAAACGTTGTTGCATTTCTCATCGATGTCGCCGGCGAGTTCGAATCCGCCTCCGTAGGTGTAGGACGAAATTATTTTTTGTCCCTCTCTAACCTCTCCCGCGATTCCAACGCCCTCACCATCGTTGAAGTTGACCTATTTGGTAAAGTTATATCTCAACTTCTTCCGGATCATCTGGAGAAGGAACCACTTTCCACTCTTGCTCGTTAAAGTCAAAATCCGCGATTTCTTCAAGAGGCAGTTTTATATATTTCCCATGCCCTTCCACTGCTACACTGCCATCCATTAATAAAATTTCCCCAGTCCCTTCAAAAAATCTGTGTGTATCTTTTTCTATCCGCCCGATCACACGAATCTCTTCATCGAGTGGGATCGGCTTCCGAAAACGAGATGTGAATTTAATCGTCACACCCCATAAATCTTGATACTTGATCATGATCGCGCGTCCAATGGTTTCATCCAGTATCGCGGCAGCAATCCCGCCGTGTAGTCGACCAGGATAACTCTGGTGCTCTTCCATCGGTTTGAAAATGGCCAACAGATCATCATTATCCAACTCATAGAAAGAAGTGCGTAATCCATATTGGTTTTTTAAACCGCAAACCAGACACATTTTGGTATTTTCTTGCTTTGCCTTCACAATATGTCGCATTGTTACTCCTTCTTCCGCCAATAAGCAATTTCAAGATCAACCAGTACTATCTCCGGTCACCTTGCTCGGGGGAATCTGATTTTATTGTATTGGATAGCTTCCATATGGTTCATCATGTTTGAAGGTGGATTGTTTTGCGCATTACGTGGCATCAGGGGCGGCTTGACGGGTACCCCAAATTACGACTGCTTCCGAATTATACACCCCGTGGTACTATTACCCTTGCTCACACATGATGGCAGACAGAGACCAGTCCAAACAAAGTGCCACGCACCTCCGGGATCAACGTATATCAATCTTCCCTTGGCGAACGAATCTACTTGTAATCCAAAGGTGCGTGGCACTTCCGTGATTCAAGATGGACTGCCCGTTCATCAAGTGCCTGTCTTGACTCTTCCACATTCCCACCCCTGCCTCCCCCCAGGGGGTTACCCCCAAAATCCCCCCTAATAATATATTCCCGAAATATTGACCAGAACGCATGTTCTGCATATATTAGCGTTACATTCCAACCCACCATCAGAGTCACATAAGGGAGAACACCCAATGCCATCCAAGTATTTACAACGCATATTCAATCTCGAACCCAAATGATTACGTCCGATACTTCGTTTCGGCAGCAGCATCCGTACCGCCAGGGACAAAGGCTTCAGTCCTAAAGGCCATTCCGCCGCCCTGCGCTTCATCCTTCGAGATTGGGAGGAGTTGAAAGCCCATTTCGATAACATCCCTCTTCTCCTGGAGGGCAGACCATCCCATTCTGATTCCAATTCAAACCAGGAATAGTCCAGGTACACAGATTAGGAGGCAGTACCAATGTTCGTGCAGACATTTATAGTACCCAACTACCTCAATCCTGTTTCATCGCCCGCAGACCCCGCACCAGATCGGGGACCGGCGACCTCCTTGCACGTGGCACATGAAACCTGGAACGATGCTTTTGACCTCTGGCTCAGCTCTCGCCGAGCGCAAAATACGCGCCGCGCCTACCGCTCCGCCTGGAAGCATTTTCTAGAATTCACCCGGGTGCAGCCCTGGAAGGTTACATCCACCGATGTCGCCGGCTGGATCGAATCCCAGCATGCCGAAGGTCTCTCGGCCGCCACCATCCTGCAGCGCCTGGCAGAAGTATCTTCTTTCTACACATACGCCACGAGAACCTACACACTGCTCGGGTCCGATGGTCGCGAGCAGCCCCTCCACCACTTCAATCCGGTGAATCCTGTCCCGCGCCCCAAAGTAAACCCTTACGCCAAAGCCAAATATCTCAATGTTGATCAGACTTGAGAATTCAGGGATGCAAGATCCGTATTAATGTATTTGGCATGCTATAATTTATGAATAGCAAGTATCTCGGAGGTTCTAAATGAACATATCGACAAGTATTGAATCAAGCGCTCGGCGTTTATTTCCAGATAAGAGCCTCGAGCAGGCGATGTTGTCATTGCTCTTGGAACGCGCCCAGAAAAATCTTATTAAATACCAAACCATTTCACGAGGATATCAAAAAAAATATGACATAAATTTTGACAGTTTCCGGCTTGAAGTACAAAACAGCGAACCTTCCTTTGGTGTGGAACAGGACTATTTTGATTGGGAACTGGCTATTACTGGTATCGCAGATATGGAGGATGAGATAAATCGTCTTCGAGGGGAAACACAGAAGGAATGAACGTAGACGACCTGTTGACAGCATTACATGAGGTTGTAAAATCAAGATCATATATCATCCGTCTAGAGCTAATGGATCAAAGTGTGAATATGCTCAAGGCGAGATTGTTTATTGATCCGGATTTATTTGTTCAAGTATATCGCAATGATCAATTCGATACCACAAACTTTGTACTTATCTATAATCGTCAACGGATTTATGCGCGTGACCGATTAGGTGGTAGATGGCACCGGCACATACCTTCAAATCCAGACATTCATGATAAGAGTGAAGAAGGGAGAAGACAGGTGTCGCTATATGATTTCTTGGATGAGGTTGAAATCATCTTAGCCGATATGAACTTACCTTAATAATCAGGTAAAGATGCCAAAATGGGGGTGCTTGATCACGTTGTATAAACAATTTCCGCTCCATCCAGTATCCCCCTGCGTCGGATGTAATTTTCACTGTTTTCGATGGCTTTTTTTTCAATCAGATCGACATCTCTGCCAAACAGTAATTCCAATTCATCTTCCATCTGGACAAGATCGAAAAGCCCCCAATGAGCGTCCTCGGCAAATGAAATCAAAAGGTCAATATCACTGGCAGGTGAGAAGTCTGAGCGTAATGCAGAACCAAAAATCGCCAGTTCTGACACTTTCCAACGCTCACAAAACCCCTCCAACCGATCGAATGGAATATCCAGGGTGAAAACTTCCATAGTCGGGGCGGGCGGATTTGAACCGCCGACCTCACGGACCCGAACCGTGCGCGCTGACCGGGCTGCGCTACGCCCCGAATTGTTTCGTACAAGCGCCAGCATTATAATCCGTCGACCTGCCTTTGACAAGTGTGGTAAAAATCACTAGAATTCTTGCCAATTCCTCGGTATAATCTGGTTTGTGTTATCTCTGATAAACGTAAACATAGGTTATACGCGGCCGAAGCACATAGATTATCACAGATAACGTGTAGAACATGATATATCTGTGATAATCTGTGCCCCTCGGTAATTCCATACAAGGAGATTTTAATGAGTGAAAACAACAAGGTGCGCGTAGCGATCATCGGGGTTGGCAACTGCGCTTCATCGCTCGTGCAGGGGGTGCAGTTCTACAAGGATGCGGATGATAATGATCAGGTGCCGGGACTCATGCACGTCAACCTGGGCGGCTATCACATCCGGGATATCGAATTCACCGCCGGGATTGATGTCGTGGATACAAAGGTCGGCCTGGACCTCAGCGAAGCCATCCACGCCCACCCGAATAACACGATTACGTTCACCCAGGTCCCTCCCATGAACGTGCCTGTTTATCGAGGCATGACTCATGACGGGCTGGGTAAGTACCTGTCGAAAATTGTAACAAAAGCCCCCGGACCTACGGATGATATCATCGGGATCTTGAAGGAAACCAAGACAGATGTTGTGGTCAGCTTCCTGCCAGTCGGTTCGGAGATGGCTACCAAGTGGTACGTGGAGCAGATCTTGGAGGCGGGTTGCGCATTTGTCAATGGCATCCCGGTGTTTATCGCCAGTTCAGAGTATTGGACGAAACGTTTCCAAGAACGTGGGCTGCCTATCATTGGCGATGATATCAAGAGCCAGGTAGGTGCAACCATCGTGCACCGTGTTCTGACCAGCCTGTTCGTTGACCGGGGCGTGCGTCTTGACCGCACATACCAACTGAACTTCGGTGGAAACGCAGACTTTCTGAATATGCTCGAACGCGAACGCCTCGAGTCAAAGAAAATATCGAAAACGAACGCGGTGACCAGCATGCTGCCTTATCCAATACAGGCAGATAACGTGCACGTGGGTCCCAGCGATCATGTGCCATGGCTGACCGATCGTAAGTGGTGTCACGTGAGAATGGAAGGGACAACGTTTGGAGAAGTCCCCTTAATCCTGGAGGCAAAACTGGAAGTATGGGACTCGCCGAACTCGGCAGGTGTAATGATCGATGCCGTTCGCTGCGCGAAGCTGGCTCTCGATCGCGGTTTCGCTGGCCCGTTAATCGCTCCATCGTCATACTTTATGAAGACGCCCCCCAAGCAGTTCAAGGATGATGTAGCCCGGGAGATGACCGAGGCCTTTATCCTAGGAGAGGAAGGGTAAGGCTCTTTGAGATACTATGCGCGTAGACAAATTTGAGCGCATGGTATAATTTTTTATAGAGTTGGTTGATTATTTTTCAGGAGATGTACAAATGTCCGGACATTCGCATTGGTCAACGATAAAGCGAAAGAAGGGAGCCGCAGACGCCAAGCGTGGGCAGTTATTTACTCGCTTAGCGCGGGAGATCGTAATCGCTGCCCGGGACGGGGGTGGTGACCCTGAGACCAATATCCGCCTGCAGTTTGCCATAGATCGCGCAAAATCCCAGAACATGCCCAAGGATAATATCGAACGAGCAATCAAGCGCGGCACTGGGGAACTGAAAGATGGGTTGGTAATGGAAGAGATTTACTACGAGGGTTATGCACCGCATAGCATTGCCCTGATTATCTTGTGCGTTACCGATAACCGCAACCGCTCAGTATCCGAGGTGCGCCATGTTCTTAACCGCATGGGGGGTACGATGGCAGATCTTGGCTCGGTGGCATGGCAGTTCAATCGTTCATCATATTTTTCTTTCCCCCTTGCTGACCATGACGCCGATGAAATTTTCGAACTGGCAGTGGAGTCCGGAGCGGATGACGTAGTCTTCGATGGCGGCTTGGTGGAGATCATCGGGGAAGTGGAAGTATTTAAGGAAATTAGTGACCGCCTGAAAGCAAATAGTATCGTGCCCGAAGAGGCAGAGTTACGCATGATACCCAACACGGAGCTAAACATTGGGAAAGAGGAGACACTTCAGGTATTCAGGGTAATCGAGGCGCTCGAAGATCTGGAAGATGTCCAGGATGTTTATTCAAATTTGGGCCTCTCCGAAGAGATGGTGACGATATTAGAAAAAGCATAGCATGCTGGTAATCGGTATTGACCCTGGAACGGCAACCACGGGTTATGGGTTGGTGAAGGAAAACGTTGACGGAAGCTTAACGGTAGTAGATTACGGCGCCATCCTTACACCTCCTGCTTTACCAATGCAGCGCCGCCTGCTGCAGCTTTACCAGCAGTTGAAGGATATCCTGCTTCTCTATCGCCCCCACAGCGGTGCGGTGGAGAAGTTGTTTTTTCAGCGAAATGTTCGCACTGCTATCAGCGTTGGGCAGGGTCGGGGGATCGCATTGCTGGCTCTGGCGGAGGTTGATTTGCCTGTTGGAGAGTACACTCCCCTGGAGATCAAGCAGGCTGTTGTAGGTTATGGTGGTGCAGACAAACACCAGGTGCAGGAGATGGTTCGTGCAATTTTGGGTCTGCAGGAAATACCTCGCCCTGATGACGCTGCTGATGCGCTGGCGGTGGCGATCTGCCACCTGCACAGCCAGCATTTGCGCTCCATGTATGAAGAGGTTCTAAACGATGATAGCTAGTCTACGAGGCCAGGTGCAGGAGGTGTTTGCCGACAGTGTGGTCGTAGATGTGGGCGGCGTCGGGATGCAGGTATATCTCCCGTCACCAACCATTGACCAGATGCATGCGGGTGATCCTGTTTTCGTGTACACATATCTGGTGGTGCGGGAGGATTCATTAACTCTGTATGGCTTCCAAACCCACGAAGAGCGGGAATTCTTTACCCTGCTGATCGGTGTCAATGGTGTGGGTCCCCGATCAGCTCTCAATGCTCTCTCGGTGCTCTCAACAGACGCTATGCGTAGAGCAATATTTCATGAGCAGGTAGAGGTATTTATTAGGGTGCCCGGTATTGGAAAGAAAACGGCTCAAAAGATCTTCCTGCAGCTGCAGGACCGCATCCCAGCTGAACCCGGGCTGGAACCGGTCACGGCGTTCAGTGACGTGGATAGTGAAGTGTTGAACGCCCTGACGACACTTGGATACAGCGTTGTCGAGGCACAGGCAGCCATCCAATTCATCCCTCGGGAGACGTCGGAGGACGTAGAGACACGGCTGCGGTTTGCGCTGCAATATTTTGGATAATGAGGATACCGATTTGTTTGATGGACGAAAGATTGTATTCATAGGACCAGGAGTGATGGCCGAGGGGATGATCTCGGGATTGATTCGAACGCAGGTCGCCAAACCGGATGCATTGATAGCCTCAGGACCAAGAATTAAACGAGTAGAGAAATTACAAGCCATGTATGGTATCGGTACAGAAACTAAAAACCAACGGGCGACCAGGGACGCAGATGTAGTCGTTCTCTCGGTAAAACCGCAGCAATTGGATAAAGTGCTGCAGGGTCTGGATGGAGCGATCAACCCCTCCGCTTTGGTGCTGTCCATCGTGGCCGGGGCAACGATTGATAAAATTAGCCAGGGTCTGGGCCATCCCCAAGTTGTTCGCTCTATGCCGAATACTCCCGCCCAGATCGGAGAGGGAATCACTGTCTGGACGGCGGCGAAATCCGTTTCTAAGGAACAGCAGGAAATGGCGCGACAAATATTAAGCGCTCTCGGCGAAGAAATTTACGTCGATGAAGAATACTTCCTGGACATGGCAACTGCTCTTTCTGGCACAGGACCAGCGTACGTGTTCCTGTTTATGGAAGCGATGGTCGACGCCGGGGTTCATCTGGGTTTCCCCAGGCGAATCGCTGAACGGCTGGTCGCGCAGACTGTGCGAGGATCGGTGGAATATTATAATAAGCGAGACGACCCGGTGCACCTGGCACGCTTGCGGAATCAAGTGACCTCCCCGGGTGGTACCTCTGCTGCTGCATTATATTACCTGGAAAAAGCGGGATTGCGGACTGCCATATCGCGAGCAATCTGGGCGGCTTTTGAGCGATCCCAGGAGCTGGGTAAGGGAGGCGAAAGCCATCCACCGGAGCAAGATTAGTTGATCACAAACTAGACAAGATCAATGCTTTCAGGTATCATTTGATCACATTGCCCCAGGCTAGGTGATTACAGGGATGCAACATTACAGTAGAAGCGATAAATCATGAAACTATACGCGTGCCCGGATATGAAGCTCCAATCCGGGCCGTGGTATGTAAACATCTTTTTGGTACGGAGGCACAATGACCGAGCTAATTAACCAAATTACTGCCGACCTGAAGAAACAAATTGACACATTTGAACACGAGATGGAGGTCCGAGATGTTGGCTCTGTCGTCGAGGCCGGCGATGGTATCGCCCGCGTGAGCGGGCTTACGGATGTGAGCTCACAAGAGTTGGTGCAGTTTTCCAACGGGGTGATCGGAATCGCCTTCAATTTGGAGGATGACAACGTCGGCGTGATCATCATGGGCGATTATTCTGGGATCGATGAAGGTATGGTGGTGCGCTCCACCGGGCGAATCGCGTCTGTACCGGTAGGTGACGGCATGATCGGTCGAGTTGTCAATGCGTTGGGTGAACCTGTTGACGGTAAAGGTGCGATCCAGTTCGATCGCTACCGACCGATCGAGCGTATCGCCCCCGGCGTGGTCTCCCGCAAGGACGTCGACACCCCTGTCCAGACGGGTATCAAAGCCATCGATTCAATGATCCCCATTGGTCGCGGGCAGCGGGAGTTAATCATTGGAGACCGGCAGACGGGCAAAACAGCGCTGGCGATTGATACGATCATTAACCAGAAGGGCAAAGATTTGCTGTGCATCTACGTGGCGATCGGGCAGAAGAAGTCTGCCATCGCCCGTACAGTCGCCACTCTGGAGAGGTTTGGCGCCATGGACTACACTACCATCGTTATGGCATCGGCCGATGAGCCGGCGGCTCTGCAGTACATCGCTCCATACGCAGGCTGTTCGATGGGCGAGGAGTTCATGGAGATCGGTCGTGATGCACTGGTGGTCTATGATGACCTTTCCAAGCATGCCTGGGCTTATCGCCAGGTATCGCTGCTCCTTCGCCGTCCACCTGGACGGGAGGCCTACCCCGGGGACGTTTTTTACCTGCACTCGCGCCTCCTTGAGCGAGCGGCGCGCGTAGCTGATAAGTATGTGGTCGTCCCCCAAGATTTTGAGGGTGACATTGCGGAAGCCAGTGATGGTGTGGACGGTAAAATTTTCGAGGGACCTCGAGCGCTCCACACAATCGAGCTGGCGATTGCTGAAATGGAAGATGATTCTTTCAAGCCCGTCAAACTGGCTGGATCGGGTGGTTCGCTGACTGCGCTTCCGATAATTGAGACATTACTTGGTGATGTCTCAGCTTACATACCGACGAACGTGATCTCTATTACCGATGGTCAGATCTACCTGGAAGGCAACCTGTTCTACGCAGGGATTCGTCCGGCGGTAAACGTTGGTCTTTCCGTTTCACGGGTTGGTGGTGATGCGCAGACGAAAGCCATGAAGCAGGTGGCTGGGGGTTTGAGGATGGGTATGGCTGCCTTTCGAGAGCTGGCTGCCTTTGCACAATTTGGCTCCGATCTGGATAAGGCGACACAGGCGCAGCTGAACAATGGACTCCACCTGCAAGAAATATTAAAACAACCTCAATACGAGCCTATTACCCTGGGAAACCAGGTGATCGTTATTTTTGCGGGTATCCAGGGATATGCAAATGATGTACCGCTTGATCGGATGAGAGCCTGGGAGACTTCCTTGATCCGATTTATGGAAACCACACACCCAAAGGTCGGGGAAGACATAGCAGATAAAGGTCTCCTGACTGAAGAGATGGAAGCAGCACTTCGAAATGCCCTGGAAGAATTTATGAACACCTGGCAATAAACAGTGTCGCATGCGTGTGTCCTAAGCTTGGGATGCACATTCCTGCCCAGTTAATGGACAGATTGGTACTAAATTAACGAATTTAACATTCGGCAGATTTATTAAGAGAAAGGTTTATGGCCACTCCAAGGGAAGTACAGCTCCGCATCAAGAGTGTAAAAAACATATCTCAAGTGACGCGCGCATTGCAGGCCGTGAGCGCCAGTAAAGTGCGTAAAGCAATGCAGGCGATGATAAACACCCGGCCGTATGCAACCAAAGCGTGGCAGGTACTCAAACATATTGCCGGTCAGCCTGGACATGAAACATTACACCCACTGCTGACGAGCCGCTCTGAAATTAACGATGTTTTAATCGTGCTGGTGACCGGTGATCGCGGCCTGTCGGGAGCCTACAACACCAACATTGTGCGATTTACCCTGCAGCATTTTAATAATTATCATGTGCCGGTGCGTTATGTGACAGTGGGACGCAAAGGCCGCGACCTGATGTTCCGTCGACGCCAGGAAATCGTTGCTGAGTTCAGCAACCTTCCTGCTGCTCCAACATTTACAGATGTGTCAGCCATTGGTCGAGTCGCTGTAGATGATTACCTGGAAGGGCAGTCTGATGAAGTGTACCTGGTGTATACGGATTTTGTGAACATGGTCAGGCAGGATCCGGTGATTAAGAAATTACTGCCCCTGGAGGTTGAAACTGGTGAAGGACGGGTAGAGGATTTCATCAAAGCGGAGCGCGGTCCGGCAGCAGCGTATATTTACGAACCGGGGCAGACTGAGATTTTGGATGAGATAGTTCCACGCTTTACCGCTCTGCAGGTGTACCAGGCTATTCTCGAATCACTGGCGAGCGAACACGCTGCGCGCATGGTGGCGATGAAGAATGCCACAGACAGTGCCAGTGCCTTAGCGGATGCCCTGCAGCTGGAATACAACAAGGCGCGCCAACAGTCAATTACGAGTGAAATGCTCGATATCGCCGGCGGCGCAGAAGCGCTTACCAGCGTTTAATGGAGGCGAGGATGGAAAGAACAAATGGAAGGGTTGTCCAGGTATTAGGTGGTGTAGTAGATGTGGAATTTCCACCAGAGCATCTGCCTGAAATATTTGAAGCCATCGAAGTACCACGTGAGGATGAATCCCCATTGATGTTGGAGGTTCAGAAGCACCTGGGTAATAATTGGGTACGTACGGTGGCCATGGATGCGACAGATGGTCTGCAGAGAGGTAGAGAAGCGATTGCTACGGGCAATCCCATCATGGTTCCGGTTGGAGAAGAGACTCTTGGTCGCGTATTTAACGTACTCGGAGAGCCAGTTGATGGATTGGGTCCGGTTGAGGCAGAAATTTATTACCCTATCCACCGGTTGGCTCCAGAATTCTCGGAACAATCCACGAGAGTTGAAGTCTTCGAGACTGGTATCAAGGTTATCGACCTGATCGCCCCCTTCACCAAGGGTGGAAAGACGGGAATTTTTGGTGGTGCAGGGGTGGGCAAGACGATCATCATCATGGAATTAATCCGTTCTATTGCCATGGAGCACTCCGGAAACTCGGTATTCGCAGGTGTCGGTGAACGCACGCGTGAGGGGACCCAGCTGTATCGCGAAATGCTCGAATCCGGCGTTATGAAAGACACGGTGATGGTCTTCGGGCAGATGAATGAGCCCCCCGGCGTACGGCTGCGAGTTGGTCTCTCGGCGCTTTCGATGGCCGAATATTTCCGCGATCAGGGTCGCGATGTACTGCTGTTTATCGACAACATCTTCCGTTTTAGTATGTCTGGTTCGGAGGTATCCGCGCTGCTGGGTCGAATGCCCTCGGCGGTTGGATACCAGCCTACACTTGCCACAGAGATGGGCGAGCTGCAAGAGCGCATCACGTCCACAAGAACGGGATCGATTACATCGATGCAGGCTGTGTACGTGCCTGCGGATGATTATTCGGACCCCGCCCCGGTGGCAACTTTCACCCACCTAGATGCCACCATTGCCCTGGAGCGTGCCATTGTAGAAAAGGGGATCTATCCGGCTGTGGACCCGCTGGCCTCAACCTCCCGAATTCTGGATCCCGCCATCGTCGGTGAGGAACACTATACAACGGCACGCGAAGTCCAGCAGGTCTTGCAGCGCTACAAGGACCTGCAGGACATCATTGCTATCCTGGGCGTTGATGAACTAAGCGAAGACGATAAGCTGATTGTCTCGCGCGCCCGCAAGATCGAGCGGTTCTTCTCACAGCCAATGTACGTAGCTCAGCAATTCACCGGGCGAGATGGGCGGTATGTGCCCTTACGAGAGACTGTGCGCAGTTTCCGTGAGATTCTGGACGGAACACACGATGATCTTCCGGAACAGGCTTTTATGTTGGTAGGCAACATAGATGACGCTGTCGAGAACGCGGCACGGTTGGCAGAGGTAGAGTAGCTGGAGTACTTTTGGAAATCTGCAAATATAACAACTTACGCTTGTAATTTCAATCAGGATTAGAAATTATGACTATTCGATGTGAGATAGTTTCGCAAGATCGCTTGGTATTTGAAGGTGATGTGGATATGATTGTCGCACCAGGAGAAGCGGGGGAGATGGGTATCCTGCCCAACCATGCCCCGCTGCTTTCAACCTTAAACTTCGGCATCTTGAGAGTGCGTCATAAGGAAGGTGAGGAGATTTTCACCATAGCTGGAGGCATTATCGAAGTTCAGCCGGATATTGTTACCGTATTGGCGTCCGCAGCAGAAAATGTTGATGAGATTGACATAGCCCGGGCGGAAGAGGCCAAAAAACGAGTAGAAGAGTTCCTTAAAGAAGGACCTCCACCGGATACAGATTCCTATCTCCGGATGGAAGCAGCCCTCAGGCGTTCCAACCTGAGATTGGAGGCCGTCCGACGCTATCGACGCGCCCGCAAACCCTCACGCATGCCAGGCTTCGACACTGGAGAGAACGAATAATCGATGGCTCTTTTTACGAAAGAGTTGGGAATTGACCTTGGTACCAGCTATATACGCGTCGCCGAAGGGGGTGAGGTTTTACTTGAAGAACCAACGGTGGCGGCCATCATTATCGATGAACAGAAAATGGTAGCCTGGGGGCAGGAAGCTCAGGACATGTTGGGTCGTGTCCCTGAATCAATCGAGGTGACTTTACCTCTGATGAATGGGGTGATAGCGGATTATGAAGTCACGGAGTACATGCTTGCTGCACTGCTGCGAAAAGTGAGCACGCCTGGGCGAATCTTTCGCCCGCGGGTTATGATAACTGTCCCGAATGGGGCTACGAGCGTAGAAAGTCGTGCCGTGCATGAGGCAGCACTACAAGCCGGGAGTCGCGAGGTAACGCTCATCCAACAGCCCCTGGCAGCCGCGATTGGTGTAGATCTTCCCATCGGCACGCCATCGGGAAACATGATCATATGCCTGGGAGCGGGAGCTACGCAAGCCGCAGTATTGGCCATGTATGGTATCGTTGCATCGGATACGCTGCGTGCAGGTGGGCAGGCGCTTGACGAGGCGATCGTCAGTTATACGCGTAAGAAATATGGTGTGATAATTGGTGCGCTTACTGCGGAACAGATCAAACTACGCATCGGAGCGGCTGTTCCACAGGATGAAGAGCAAAGTATGGAAATCCAGGGCCAGGACCAGGTGAGTGGTCTGCCCAGGCCGGTGACGATCACTACCGGAGAGGTTGTGGAAGCCCTGCGCGACCCCCTCGAAAACGTGGTCGAGACCGCCCGGAGAGTGTTGGAAAAAACTCCCCCCGAACTGGTCTCGGACATCATAGACCGGGGAGTGGCAATCACTGGGGGTGGAGCGTTATTACGTGGCGTGGATATCCTGTTGACGAAAGAATTGGGAGTGCCGGCTTACCTGGTAGATAATCCAACCTCGTGTACGGTGGAGGGCGCCTCTATAGCCCTGGGCATGTTCGCCCTGATCAGGCGCAGCCTGCCGGCGGTCTAAGTTAGTGGGACATTATTTATAACACTGGATGTAGAATGCACAAAACCCGCCGAAAAGCGGGTTTTTGAGTCGTCTAAGCCGTGATATCCGGTTACTCGATGTAATAAGTCATCCTCTGCAGGTGGATCGCCGGATCGATGTGCTGTACGCGTACGTTTCCAGGCACATTCAACCTAATAGGAGCGTAGTTGAGGATGGCCTCAACACCCGCTTCTACCAACTCGTCTGCGACCTGCTGGGCTGTTTCTGCAGGGACTGCGACCATGGCGACCTTGACCCCAGAACTTCGAATCGTTTCAACCATTTCGCTGCCATCGATGATCGTGAAATCCCCAAATTGAGCCCCGATTTTGGATGGATCTTTATCAAAAATCATCGTTATTTGAAAACCGCGGTCCACGAAGCCCTGGTAATTAGCGACTGCGTGACCCACATCTCCTGCCCCGACCACTGCCATATCCCAAACACGATCGACATGCAGAATTTGAGACAATTGTTTCGTCAGGTAGTCGATTTGATAACCGGTGCCCTGTTTGCCAAACTCACCGAATTGTGACAAATCCTTCCGAATTTGAGCGGCGGAAATTCCCAGGCGTTCCCCCAATTCCTGTGATGAAGTAACCTTTCGACCCTCCTGTGCCATTCGCTGCAAGGATCGCAGGTACAGCGGTAAGCGCCCGATAACAATATCGGGGATCTTATTGTCTTTCATGGTATCCTCCAAGCATTATGTTTATTCTCTTCCCCATGGCTTATCCCTCACCTGTAAATGAGTCGGGCATCCGCATGGCTCTGTTTATGTAAGCTGTTAATTAGTGTAACAATTTACCACATTTTAATTATTTGTGCAATATCACACAATAATGGGACAAATATTTTGACCAGTCGTCCGGTGGGATTGGCCTGGTAAATGGGTGCCGGTTTGTTTGGGGGCTGATGGAGCCGAAACACGATTACACGTGCGAGGTTAACCCATCCCGGTGGTATAATCGCCAGTGCCATGTTTATTGACCAGGTAAATATTAATGTTCGTTCAGGTAAGGGTGGGAATGGAGTGGTCCACTTCCGAAGGGAGAAGTTTGTCCCTCGCGGCGGACCAGACGGTGGGGATGGGGGAAAAGGTGGTGACGTGGTGCTGCAGGTTTCACCAACCCTCAACACGTTGTCTTCTTTCCGGCATAAGCACATATTCCAGGCTAGTGATGGAGGTAACGGGGGCAAGAGTAATATGACCGGGAAATCTGGCAGTGATCTGGTCATTCTTGTTCCGCCCGGCACGATCATATACGATGATGACAGCAATATGGTGGTTGGTGACCTGGTGGAGGCAGACCAGCGTCTGGTTGTCGTCGAGGGAGGTCGAGGTGGTCGCGGCAACACACGTTTTAAGACATCGGTAAACCAGGTGCCGCGCATCGCAGAAAAAGGGGTACCTCCCCAAGAGCGGAACCTGCGCCTGGAGCTGAAGCTGATCGCCGATGTGGGGATTATTGGTGCCCCGAACGCCGGAAAATCCACTTTATTGTCAGTCGTGACAAGCGCTAAACCCAAAATTGCGCCCTATCCATTCACAACACTCGAACCAAACCTGGGGGTCGCGCGTTTGGATGTGGAAACGACGCTTGTCCTGGCCGATATTCCAGGTCTGATTGAAGGCGCTCATCAAGGGGTCGGTCTGGGACACGACTTCTTGAGGCATATCCAGCGTACCCGGGTGCTGATTCATATCCTGGATGGACTGGCAGAGGATCCTGTACTGGATTACATCCAGATTAATAGTGAACTGGCGCTATTCGATCCGGAGCTGGCTGACAAACCCCAGGTCGTGGCGTTCAATAAAATGGACCTTCCCGATGTACAGGAGCGCTGGCCGGAGATAGAAAAAGAATTGAAGGGATTGGATAGCAAGATTAATTTGATAGACTTGTTTTCGATCTCGGCTGTTGCCGGGACTAACCTGCGCCAGGTGCTCTATCGCGCGGTGCATCTGCTTGAAGAGACCCCGCTGCCTCAGCCAGTGGCAGAGATTCCGATTTACCGCGTGGAAAGTGACCCGCGCGAATTCGATATCACTCAAGAGGAGGCAGGTTGGCGTGTCTCCGGGGAGTCAATAGAAAGAGCGGCTACGATGACCTATTGGGAGCACTTCCAATCTGTGCGTCGCTTCCAACGCATTCTAGAAGCCCTGAGCATAGATCAGGCACTGCAGGATGCTGGGGTGAAAGCTGGGGATACGGTCTATATCGGTGAGCATGAGCTGGAGTGGCAGGATTGAACGGGTTCAATCGAATTGGAATTTTTGGCGGCACATTTGACCCGCCGCATATCGGGCACCAGATACTGGCAGCCGAAGCGTTTGACCAGCTGGCACTCGAGCGGATATTTTGGGTATTGACTCCCAATCCTCCTCACAAGCAGGGCCATGTGATCACGCCTCTTGAATATCGCATCCGCATGGTAGAGGCCACCATCGCTGAAAATCTCAATTTTGTCCTTTCCCGGGTAGAGATAGAGCGAGCTCCTCCACATTACGCCCTGGATACGGTCAGGGTGCTGCAGGAGCAATATCCCAGTGCAGAGATGGTGTATTTAATCGGGGGAGATTCATTGAGTACTTTGCCCGACTGGGACAGGCCGCAGGAATTCCTGGATGCATGCAGCTTAATCGGGGTGATGTGCCGCCCAGGTCAGCAGGCGGACCTGCGTGGTCTGGAGAGCATCATCCAGGGGATCAGCGCCAAGGTGAGGTTTATTGACGCGCCGCTGCTGGAAATTTCTTCATCAGGGATCAGGAGACGTGTAGCCCAGGGAAAAACATTCCGATATTATCTGCCAGAGGCAGTTAACCAGATTATTCTTGAGCAGAACCTGTATCTAGACTAAGCTGAACCTAAGTTCACAAATCGTATGGCTCGCAGCAAGCTGGCTTCATATTCTGGCACAAATTCATGCCCGGCTTGCGGAACGATCTCCAGCTGGCAGGGTATTTCTGCCTGATTAAGCATTTCTACGAATGTGATGATGTTTTCCTTAGGGACGGTATCATCTTCTTCACCGAGGATGATGCAACCTCGCACCCCAGTACCTGCAGCCGGCTCAATAAGCGCAGCCCAATTCTCGAGCGCATCGATAAAAGGCCCACCGGGTCCGAAAGCGATAAAACCCTGTGTGGAGAGTCTGCCACTAAGCACCATCCAGGCGGCTATCTCTCCACCCATGGAATGCCCCGCCAGGATGGTGCTTTCCTGGTTGACGGCGTACTGCTCGATCATAGAATGATAGTGGTGCTGGATTTCCGATGCGGATGTCTCCCTATCGTCCCAAAGATAAGCCCCCTTCCACATTGCCTGAGAGGATTGCGGCACGGCTACCAGCCAGCCGTCTGATGCCGCTGCCCGCCAAAAATCGATGGATGCCTGGGCATTGCTGGCGTTGGCATGCAGCCCCAAGAGGAGGGGACAGGGATCTTCTTCGTCTAAACATTTGCCTTCTTCTCGAATAGTTAGAAGGTGCAGAGTCTGCTCCTGCTCAAGTTCCTGCAAATTACGGTTGAGAGTTACTAATCCCTCGAATTCGGGCAGGCCTTGCAGGGCTTCATAGGAGGGGCTGCCCCGTAAGAGCACTTCCCCGTACCAGAATCCGGTGTTCAGCATCTCCCCTAATATCGATATCGCCAGATCGTAATCGCCAATACGCGCAGCCATCGTGCTGCGTAAGTAATACAACACATGCCTGTGTTCAGGGAACTGGTCGCAGAAAATCGTTGCCGTTTCATAAGCTCCTTCATAATCCTGTTCGGCATAACATTTCTGTATTTTGGTTTGGATATCTTCAAAGCTGGTATCTGTCATTCGATTGCTTACTCCATAACGCGTGGCGTGGTCAACGTTAGATATAGGTTTTATGGGTGGGGATTATAGCGAAGTTCCTCCTTCATGGCCAGGCTGAGATCCTTCGTCGCAAAGAACGCTGCTCAGGATGACTGTCAACCCTCGTGGCAAAGAACGCTGCTCAGGATGACTGTCAACCTTCATGGCAAAGAACGCTCCTCAGGGTGACTTAATCGATTTGGGTTATGCATCAACGGCTCATTTCGATTTGGATGAAAAAATCATCACTGGATGACAGTTCTACCAGGGAGATGGGAAAGGGAATGAAGTGCCCGGCCGGATAATCCCGGTTCGGGTCTTCGGGTGATGCCATGGTGCCTTGGGAATCAACAAACGATAAAAGTTTCATATCCGCTGAACCCTGCACAGTAAGAAAGAGATGCGGTTCAATTTCCCAGGTAAGATGGCCTGCATCCTGAACTGCCCGATAGGTTTCTGCCCACCCCGGACTAAATCGCAGCCATGGGTCGAGGGCTAATGGAAGCTGTGTTCTTACCGATCCACCTTCTGGGCTGATCTGGTATTCGACCCGCATCCCCTGTGGTAAAAGAGAATAGGTTTTACTCACGACTCCTCCCACCGCCCACGAATAAGTCAGGGATTCATCCTCTACCAACACCTGGTCAGGAGTGCGGTGGTCAATAAATGCGCCGCTTATCACAGCAGGATCGGCCGCCAGACCCTGACCTGGTTCCCAACCGGAAGGTTCGCTGAGCCCGGTGATAAACTGTGATGAGGGAGCAATTAATTGGTGGACGTTTCCATCTTGAGCCAGGTAGAAAACATAGGTGAGTGAGCTGTCCTCAATCTCGGAAATTAAATACAGGTTTGTTGAAGCCAGCACGCATTCTGGCTGCCCGTCGAAGTCGATATCCGTGCTGCAGTCCGCTTGGGGTGCGGGATCGTTGACCCATCTTGCAGCGCTGATGAGTGGACCAAGCTGCCCGATATAACCAGAGCGTAGGGCAGGAAGCTCCTGCGGAGTGGGGTACACAGGTGCATAGAGGGCCAGCAATGCCTGCCAGGCGGCGGATGTCAAATGGTTGGGCAGGATGGACTGGAGATCGAGTACCAGTTCTGCAAGCAACTGGCTTTGATTAAGAGAGATGGGCGGGGAGATGGGGGGTGATTTGGCGAGTGGAACTGAGGTTGGGGCAGCTGACGCTGAAAGAAGATCGTAGGCGTTGAGGAATTTGATCCAGGGATGTTCTTTGAGATATTTAAATGTGGCGCGGGCGTATTGAGGTACGCCCCATGTACTGGCTGGCAGTTCCCCTCCCAGAATGAGCATCGGTCGATCAGAGCCCGCCTGCGTGTTAAAAGCGAGCGCCGTCTGGATAAGCGCTTGCCGGGTCTCGATGGATGGCCCAGTTCGGGTGGCCTGGTCCGGCAAAGTCGGGGAGAGCCCGAAACCCGGCACAGGGATCACCCCGAACTCGCGCCAGCGGTATATATTGCTCGCGGCACTGGTTGGGGAGTGCGTGTCGGGCAAATCAAGCTCGATGGTTGGGGATGGGACGAATATCAGGCGCGCATTGAGGCTTGTGCCTGCTGCAACCCATTCCTGGATTTGCGCCAGGCCCGAAGGGGAGAATAGAAAAACATTTGGCGCCAGGTCAAAACTACCCGCAGCCACCTGGTTCTGAAGATGAAATTGCTCCAGCAGGCTCCCCGGAATGGGTGTGGATAAAACGTTGGAGGGTGGAAGCGCTTCAGGAAGGATTAGCTGCTGGTCCTGGACCATTTCATGGATCAGGTCAAGCTGATCGATATACTCCAGCGAAGAGAGAGAGAACGGGTTGTTCAGGTCCAGTAATACCAGAGGTACATCGGCGTTCCTGGCGGTTCGCAGCAGGTTGTAGAGCCCGTGCCGTCCACCGCGAGGGCCTGTATGGGCGCCGTCCCAGCGCCTGAGTGCCAGGGCGGGCGTGTAAGCCGGGTAGCTGTTCCAGAAGGTGAACAGCACAGGGGCCGGTTGGGGTGGAGGATCCTGGGAGTGGACGGGTCCTAATGTGTCGAGTATGACTGGGGACTCTGCGGCTGTTAGAATTACCTGGAAACTGAAAGGTGAACCAGAATGATTGATTGGATCTGAGGATCCCGAATAATCAGATGCAAAAAGAGCGTGCTGGTGTAATGTAATCGTGAGCGTGTCCAGGATGGGGTCTCGGATGATACGTACTCCAAGGTCCTTAGCGGGGCTTAGTTCTGTGCTTCCATCTTTTGTGCCTGAAGATTGGACATCACCTGCCGCCGGAACGTAAATCAATGTATCCCACTCCATACCGGTGATGGTATCCACGGGCAGATTTGCTGTACCTCCGGGCTGCGTGTCCAATACCAGATACAGGTCAAATTCTGGCAATTCACTCAGTTCCAGGAAATCCAAACGCAACTGGAGTTCAGTGCCTACTTCTCGTACGTAGGCTGCGAGCAAGTCGATATTGGGGTTTGGGGAATCGTTAGCATCAATAGCTCGCAGATCAGCGTAGGTCCATGATGACGTGAGGGGGTAAGATTCACCATACATCCCCAGATTATTCGGAAGACAGGATGGAAGAATAAAGAGTGAGACGACCAGGAAAAGGAGTATGCGGTTGTGCATCTTTGAGGATAATACCCCACTGGGCGAACGAATATCAAATCTCGGAGGCATTATCAGCCTCCGAGATTTGATACTTAAAAGCTATTACCTTGAGATAGATCTACTTGACATCTTCTTCTTTCATGAAGCGCGTAACTGTCGTACCGCATACAGGGCATTTCCCTTTTGCGATTGGACGACCGTTGGCGGTTCTTTCGACTTTACCATCGGTAATCTGCCGCTTGGTGCGGCACTTGACACAATATCCTTCGTATTGCATGTTAAACCTCCTTTGCTAAAAATGGATTATGTATTGTTGCTTTGTCAAGCAAAAGGTTTCACTTGATGACGTAATACGGTTTCCTCGACAAAGCCTCAAGTGTTCCGCCTGTGATCAGTTCTACCTATTCCTTTAGCTGCAGCAGAACACCAGGCAGCACGTACTAAAAAAAGTCTTACATAGCGTGTAAGAGTGTGCCTACTATGTATTTTACACCAATATTGCCACTTTAATCCACTTAAATTGAGAATCAATCCAGAAAAGAACGCTCCTCAGGATGACATTCACCAGAACTTTTGTGAATGCACTTAGTGGTCAGTCACTCTGGTTTTGATGAATGGTAGACCTTACAACACATTAAATCTGCTTGTCTTTGCGAGGAGGTACGACGAAGCAAATTGTTTTTATCAAACGAAAAACCTACCACTGTTGTGGAGATTGCGCCGCTGCGCTTACTGCGGGAAAGCACCGCTTCGCAATGACACACCCATCTCATTCATTGTGACCCAGTACCAGGAACAAAGTACGATGCATAAAGAGCAACCGTGGAAAGTGTGCTCGTCAATGGCTGTGAGTCTCATCAGCCTGACTCGATTCCTGTTTGGTATAAGAATTTCTCAAAGAAACATGCATTACTTGCAAGAACTGTAAAAACTCTACAGATTAAGCTTATTTTGTAGGTGAGCGAACTGCTCACGAAATTCGGTCTGCATGGATTTTTGCGCATCTGGTGACAAGAGACTTGAACGAATCCCGTTGAGGACGAGCTGCTTAATAATCGAGATATCGAAGCCAAATGCTGTCTTGATGCTGAGATACTCATCGGTCAAGGTTGTGCCAAACATGGGCGGATCATCTGAGTTAATGGTAACGACCAGACCCGCTTCCAACAGCTTCGGCAGGGGATGTTCTGCGAATGATGGCGCTACGCCAAGACATACGTTGCTTATCGGGCATACGTCAAGCGTGATTTGCACCTCGCGGAGAAATGCAACCAAGGCTGGATCTTCCAGGCAGCGTACCCCATGCCCGATTCGGACAGCGTGGAGCGCGTTCACAGCACCCCAAATACTCTGAGTGCCGCCCGTTTCTCCAGCGTGCGGGAGGCTGGGAAGGCCAGCAGTATGTGCGCGTGCGAACGCACCCTGAAAGAGTCCCGGAGGATTATCTATCTCTGGTCCACCAAGGCCGAGAGCGATGACGCCATTCTGCATGTTCTGAATCGCCCAGTCAGCGACAAGCATACTGTGCTCCACAGGACGGACTTGACGTGAAATATCGGGCACTAACCCCATACGGACACCCAGATTGGTTTCGACCTGCTCTCGCGCTCGATTTATGGCGGCTAATTGTTCATCGAAGGCAACATGCTCGTGGTGCGTGTAGGGCGTAAAGATGACCTCACTATAGCGAATGTTCTGCTTTGCCTGGCTTTTCAAGAATTCAGTCGTGACCAGTTCAAAGTCATCCGGTGTTCGGATACAGCCGCAGATGGCTAAATAGATTTCTAAAAAATGCGCAAAATCTGTGAACTGATACCATCCACGCAGTTCTTCGATCGAAGAAGCGGGGATGGATACCCGGTTTCGTTCAGCCAGCGTGAGGAGCGTTTCAGGGTGGATTGAACCTTCGAGATGGACATGAAGTTCCACTTTTGGCATACGCCGGATGAATTTCTCAAGCGACATATTTATCCTTCATAAGACATCCGTCAGCACGACAAGTTTGCCATACGCCACGCATAGGCAACAATGGTGGTGAATAACGAGAATATATAATCAACTGGATCGACAAGTGCTGACTGAGAGCCAGCACCAAACGATCGCTACCCAGAAAGTGGAGCCGCCCCATCCACCTCCCGGGGATAAATTCGTCGATATTACTGCCGGGCCATCAGAACACGCATTTCGGCCTGGTCATCTTTGATCAAATCACCTGAAAGGTCGACCGCCACCTGGTGAATCGTGCCTGTGAAGGTGAACGGGGCGTGGTATTCGTGCGACACGGCCTCGCCAAAGTCGTAGCCGCAGCTCAAACCCTCGATACCAAACAAAATTGGCACCGTTGTGGGGAACTCGGCGTTGCCCACCAGTTCTCCGTCGATATAAAGCTGGCCGCGGCCGGGCGTCCCCTTACCATTGCGTATGTCGGGTACCCCGGTCGGTTCAAACTCATAGCGCAGCGTAACTTCGCCCTCAGGGACATCTTTCGTAGAGGAAACTTTGTACTCCTCCAACCCCAGGTAGTTGTGGATGTAGTGCAGCCTGCCATCTTTCATGTAGAAGACATAACCGCCCGCGACACCCCCCTGAGCCAGGAGCACGCCTTCCGCGCCAGCGGCCGGAATCTCAACCTCGGCGATGATGCTGTGCGGTCGGTTGAATACCATGGGAGTGCTGCCGATAGGCACCACCGAGAGATCAGGGTAGAAGATGTACTGGC
>JGI24024J18818_10000081_pt1 | contig 26903 bp, 25 predicted proteins | sample Cruoilmetagenom2_FD_18818 | JGI IMG/M metagenome (IMG submission 18818) | reverse complement strand
CCATATCGCGGCACAAAAAGAGGCAAATGAGGCAGGTCACATAGACCACTTCCACAAAAACCATAAGTACAACCTCATCCCACTGTGTAAAAAGCATCATCATTTAGTACATGAAGGGAAGATCCATATTTCCGGATTTGTGATGACATCTGAGGGGTTGAAATTACATTATGAAGTCAAAAATTAGAAATTAGAAATTAGAAATTAGAAATTAGAAATTAGAAATTAGAAATTAGAAATTAGAAATTAGAAATTAGAAATTTTGACATAGCACAAAGTCTATGTCAAGGCAGAGATTACTTTTTAATTGGGGTGACGTACATGTTGATGTATCTACCCTCTTGTGATGCTTTGCTTTCCAGATTACCTACATCTTCAAGCATAGGCCATACACGGTTAAGTACATCTACTCCCCATTCAGGGTTCGCCATCTCACGTCCTCTCAGGAAGACACGTAATTTTACATGTTTCCCTTTTTCCAAGAACTCACGTGCATGTTTTACTTTGTAAGCGATGTCATTGTCAGCAATTTTACAAGAAAATTTCACCTCTTTTACTTCGATGATCTTTTGGTTCTTTCTTGCTTCTTTTTTCTTTTTTTCAAGTTCGTACTTGTGTTTTCCGTAGTCCATGATCTTCGCAACAGGAGGCTTTGCATCTGGAGACATGAGTACAAGGTCTAAACCTTTTTCATCTGCGATCTTCATTGCTTCATCTCTGGACAGGATCCCGAACTGTTCACCGTCATCACCAAGAACTCTAAGTTCATTGATTCTGATAGCATCGTTCATGATCGTATCGTCAGCTTTTTTTCTACCTCTGTTTCTGTCGTTTTGTCTACTCAAATTTTACCTTCTTGAAGTTGTTGGGTTAATTTTACCATAAATTCGTCTTGTGTAAGATTATACTGTTCTTTGGCTCTTCTGTCACGAATTGCCACTGTTTTATTTGTCACTTCTTCATCACCAATGATCACTACGTACGGCACTCGCTGCTTTTCAGCATTACGTATACGTTTATTGAGTGAATCATTTTTATCATAGACCTCAGCATCCATACCTTCCAGAAGCAGTCTTTTCTTAAGTGCATATGCATAATCTGCATGACTGTCTGAGATAGGTACGAAGATAACCTGCACTGGAGATAAGAAGAAAGGGAACTCTCCGGCATAATGCTCAGTAAGTATACCGATGAAACGTTCAAATGATCCCAGGATTGCTCTGTGTATCATCACAGGCTGTTTGCGCGTATTGTCTTCTGCAACATACTCTACCTCAAAACGTTCCGGGAGGTTGAAGTCGACCTGTATCGTACCACACTGCCATTTACGGCCAATGGCATCAGTGATCTTTATGTCGATCTTGGGACCATAAAATGCACCCCCGCCTTCATCTATAGTAAATGGCAAATTATTGCCATTAAGTGCATCTTTTAATCCTTGTGTTGCTACTTCCCAGACTGCATCTTCACCAATCGCTTTTTCTGGTTTGGTTGATATTTCCATAGTATACTCAAAGCCAAAGAGCTTCATCACCGAATCTACAAACTCTACTACTTCAAGTACTTCTACTGCTATCTGATCGGGTTCACAGAAGATATGTGCATCATCCTGGGTAAATTCACGTACACGAAAAAGTCCATGCAATACACCTGATTTCTCATGACGATGCACCACACCATATTCGTAATAACGTAACGGTAGATCACGGTAACTTTTTGGTGTGTGCTTAAAGACTTGGATATGCCCTAAACAGTTCATAGGCTTGATCCCATACTCCTGCTCATCAATGGTAGTGAGATACATGTTCTCACCATAACATGCATAGTGTCCAGACGTTCTCCACATATCTGCTTTGAGGATCTCTGGGCCACGTACAGGTTCATAACCGCGTGTGAGGTGTGCTTTGTGCAAGATACTCTCTAGTTTATAGCGAAGTTTTGCACCTTTTGGCATCCAAAAAGGAAGCCCTGGGCCTGCAACTTCGTCAAACATAAAGAGTTCCATCTCAGCACCAATTTTTCTGTGATCACGTTTTTTCGCCTCTTCAAGCATAGTCATATGTGNTTTGAGTGCCTCTTTATCTGCAAAGGCAATGCCGTAGATACGTGTAAGCATTTCAGCATTCTCATCACCACCAAGGTAAGCCCCTGCCACACGTGTCAATTTAAAATTATGTAAAAAACGAAGTGCCGGGACATGAGGCCCTCTACACAAGTCTTCAAAGTCACCCTGCCTATAGATGGAAAGTGTGTCATCTTCGATACGTGTCATCACTTTTTGCTTCAGATCATCATTTGCAAATTTTTCTAAAGCTTCTGCCTTGGTCATCTCGTATTTTTCGATCTTGTACTTTTTCTTGATAAGCTCTTTCATCTTCTTTTCGATGGCTTTGAGGTCATTTTCCCCTATGGTCTCATCGACTCTGAAGTCATAGTAAAATCCTTCATCTACCACCGGCCCGACAAAGAACTGTGAATTGGGATAAAGTTCCGTAATGGCTTGTGCCATAAGGTGCGCCGTAGAGTGACGTACGATCTCTAAAGATGCCTCAGAGTTATCATACTCTATAGGCGTTGCTGTACAGTTTTCACCTGCACTCTGTGTGTCTATAATATTCCCTTGGTCATCCATGTAACCTATAAGATTTTCGCTCAAATTAGCCCTTTGTGTATCGCAGCTTACTGTGCCACGCGTTAAAAATGCCATGATTATAGCTAAATTTTACTTTTAAGATAAATAGCAATACACTATTGAATATTTCCATAAATCATATGGTTTACACTGGAATTTTCTTTGGCCGCGTGCAATGCATCATCTGCACACTTGCTCACAAGCAGTACCGTTTGTCCATTCTCCGGGTAAAGACTCACTCCTATATGTATCTTTATGAGCGCATTGATGCCGTCTACCTTACATACACCCATAGTATTCTCTTCCAGTTTTTTTAAGTACTTTCTTAAAAATGTTCGCTTTTGTTTGCTTATAATAACAAACTCTCCTCCACCCAATCGCGCAAGAAAATCATCATCATTGAGACTATTTTTCAGTCTCTTGGCCGCTTCTTCCATGATCTTCTCTCCCGTTTTAAACCCGTGTCTATCCGTAAGGACCTGAAACTTGTCAAGACTAATGAATAACAGGTTAAAAGGCTCTTTCCTCTTAATGATATCCTCGATTGCTTCTTTATACTTCTCTCTACTTGGCATACTTGCAAGAAATGTATTCTTTTCATCAGGCTGTGCTTCAATGACTGCTTCAGCAAGCACAGTCTCTGTCTCTTCTGCCGTCCTGATAAAGCGAATAGAAAAAAGCGTTGTCATCAAAGCAGTAACTGCAAAAGCGATAATAATATCATAACGGGTATGCCAATAGGGTGAGTATATGTATAACAATACCCATGCAAGAGTGGCAGAAGCGAGACTTGTATAGGCATACCTTACACCAAAATATAAACTGCTCTGCATCACTATCAAAACATACAATGCGAACAGGTAAACTCCATATTTCTCAAAGATAAGGATAAAGAGTGTCAAGGCTAACAGATCCACGAAGATCAATACATTTTTTCTCACGGAAACAAACAGATCGGGTTTATATGCAATAAAAGCATTATAGGCAATGGAGAGAAGTATCATCCCTCCCAGAACAAGACGAACAAGAGGTATCTTGGGGATAATATCTGTACTGATAATAAAACTGGACAAAGTAAAAATGAATAAAATGATCAGCCTCGTGGCTGCATAGACTCTCTCTTCCTGATAATCAATATTTCTGGTTTGCACTCTATATTCCCCATTTCTAAAAAAGTACTTTTATAATACACACAAACAGTTAAAAGGAAACTAAAGTAATTGGTGTTATATACATACGCGTTCGTAAGGTAAAAAAGTAGATTCTTGATGGATATATCGTTAAAAAGGAGTGGTGCTCGCTACAGGACTTGAACCTGTGACTTCCACCATGTCATAGTGGCACTCTACCAACTGAGTTAAGCGAGCTTGTTTGATACGCTGGAAGTATATCAAAGAGATGCTTAGATTTAGTCCTGACAGACCCAGGCACTCTCTGTACAGAGTTTATCCAGATGGCCGCTGGCTTCACTTTTCCCTGCCTTAAGTGCTTTTTTAAAGTTTTCATAAGCTTTCATTTTGTCATGTGTGATGCCCTCACCCCAGGCATATAAGACAGCGACATTGACCTGTGCGGCAGAGTCACCCAGGCTTGCACCTTTTTCAAAAAGTTCAAATGCTTTTTGCTGGTCTTTTTCTACTCCTAAGCCATCCATATAGAGTGCACCAAGATTATTATAGGCTTTTATCTCCGAAGATGCGACTGCTTTTTCATACCAGTACTTTGCTTTTTGATAGGCATGCGGATCAGAGCTTCCGGCAGCATGATAGAGCTGTGCCAGGTTATACTGTGCAGAAGCATTGCCCTGTTTTGCGGCCTTTTCATACCACTTTTGTGCCCGGGAAAAGTCTTGTGTGACACCATGGCCATTGGCATAGATAAGACCTACATTATACTGTGCTTTTGCATCATCTTTTTTCGCCAATTCATAAAAAGTATTGAGTGCTTTGATGTAGGCACCATTGTTATAATCTTCTACTGCCTGATTAAAATCGTTCGCAAACAGACTCACTGCAGCAAAGATAAAAACAACTATCTTCTTCATACTTCTCTCTTTTAAATAATATGGTTCATTATATCAGGGTCTCAGCAACAAATGTCTTAGTCACTTTCCCGCCGAATCTGTAGACACCCTCTTCAACACTCACATAAAGTTCATCTCCGCTTTGAGGATGTACTTTGACCTGATCAGGGACTTTTCCCTCTTTATGATTACGGATGAAGCAGGCTACCATGCCTGTACCGCAGGCCAAGGTTTCATCTTCTACGCCTCGTTCATAGGTACGCACATACATAGTGTTTCCGTCTACTTTACAGATATTGACATTACAGTTGTATTTGTGACGTAAGACTCTTGCTTCTTCAATGTTGAATTCATCCAAGTTATCTCTCACAGCCACAAGATGAGGCACACCGGAGTCTATGAGCCACCATTTCTCACCATACTCTTCTATGTCATCAGAGATAATTTTCGGAGGCGTCATGTCAGACACCACATAAAGCCCGTTGATCGTTGCGCTTATCACGCCTGCACCGGTTAAAAATTCTGTTTTATCATCTCTTACGATGCCTTTTTCATGTGCAAAATGTGCCACGGCTCTGCTCGCATTACCACACATATCGGCACGAGATCCGTCAGAGTTGTAAAACTCCCATTCAAAATCATACTCAGGATGAGGCAAAACCACCACCAAACCGTCTGCCCCCACACCGTTTTGTCTATGACAAAGTTTTCGTGCCAGTACAGATCTGTCTGCCTTTTCCTGTGCAATGAACATCACAAAATCATTGCCATTTGCTGAATACTTAGTTACTGTCATGTAGTATCTCCTCTTTCACGCGTTCACACTCTTGTTTAAGTTGCGTAAGTGTACCACTATTATCTATAACATACGTAGCCCTCTTACATTTTTCTTCCACCGGGATCTGTGTCTTGATACGGTCGAGTGCCTCTTCTTGTGTGTACCCATCACGAGATATGAGACGTTCCAGCTGTTGTGCTTTAGTGGTATAGATGACTAAAGACTTTTCTATAGGGTAGCGTTCTCCCTCAAAAAAGAGCGGGATATCGATAAAATAAGGTTTTTTCAAAAGGTCTTGCTGCATAGACAATCTCTCTATTTCATCATAGATCAAAGGATGAAGGATATCTTCGAGTTGTTTACGTTTTGCACTGTCCGCAAAGACGATCGCACCTAAAGCCTTTCTGTCCACTCTGCCGTCAGTGATCAACGTTCCACCAAACATATCAGCGATGGTCAGGTACTGTTCATCAAGTATCTTATGGGCTATCTGATCAGCATCAATAATATGAAAGCCGGAGGCAGTAAGCACTTTGCTTACGGTGCTCTTTCCTGTCGCGATACTGCCTGTCAGGGCAACAGCATACTTAAAAGCCATAAGTTACCATTTTCTAAAGGATTTTAACTGCATCTCATCGTAGTGATAGACATCGTTTCTAAACTGTAGTTTCCCATCATAATCCACCCATGATGTCAGGTAGATCACATCTACGGGGACTCTGTTTTGCAAAGCCAGGTAAGCTTTCTTTTTCCCTTTAAGTATCTTTTGAGATTTTTCAAAATCTACGTTGTCATTAAAGGTAGAAAAGGTTTCAAGCAACTCTCTTGGCTGTTGCAAACGGATACATCCGTGACTAAATGCCCTTTTATCTTTGTTAAAAAGATGTTTGGTCGGTGTGTCATGCATGTAGACCGAGAACTTATTGGGAAATAAGAACTTCACTTTTCCCAAAGCATTATGGGTCCCTGATGTCTGGGCAAAACGGTAAGGCATATGTTTACTGTAACGGTATTGACTCCAATTAATGGAAGCGGGATTAACTTTAACTGCATCTTTCCCCCATCCGTTAAATACTTCAATCCTCTGTTTACTCATAGCATTGGGATTTCTCAACAACTTCGGGATCATCTCATTTTGAATAATACTCTTGGGAACATTCCACTGAGGGTTGAGTACGATCGTTTTTACAATGTTTGAGAAAATAGGCGTAGGGTTTTTAGGTGTACCTACGATGGTCCGGATACTTTGTCTCAACTCCCCATCTTCTTCAAAGTAGAGCATAAAATCAGGTATATTGATGATGATATGGCGTTTTGAATGAGGCACGTTGAGCCACTTGATACGATCCAGGTTAAGCAGCATGGTCTCGATGCGTTCTTCTACAGTTTTATTGAGGACGGCAAGTGTGATGGGACCGACTTCTCCGTCATCATTCAGTCCGTTACGCAGCTGAAAATGTTTCACTGCATCTTGTAAACAGGTATCATACACTGTCCCTTCATCACTTTCACTACAAGGGACATAATCCCTCGTAACGATCAGGCGTTCACGCAGGACAAGTACAGCTTCCGCACGTTTTCCGGGTTTGAGTGTCTTGCTCAAAGAAACTGTTGGCCAACCGCCATTGGCTTTGATCTCTCTGTATTTTTGCACTTCTTTTTGCAATTCCCTATAATGGTACTGTTTAGGCGTAGCCTCCTGAAGTGCGTTACCCAAGTCTTCACCAAATGCTGCTTTTTCCACCATCGCTATGGCATCGACCTGAGGCCTGTGCAGTATCCATTCTGTACTGACACCATTGACGATAAGATTTGATATCCTGGCTTGAAAGGCTCCCCAGTTGATACTCCCCAGGTAAGCATAATCCGTATAAGCTTTGTAGAGTTGGGAAATTTTGAATTCCAGATCCACCTTTTCAACCAGTTTTCCCTGGTACCTGTAGACATCCTGTACTTTTCCTCCCAGTCTCAAGGCATCTTGATAGAGTTTGCCGTTCTTGTTGAGCGTGTCATCATTTTTGATATGCTTGAACAAGGCTTTTGCAGCAGGAGAAGGTGTATTTTCACTCATCCATACCGGAACAAAGAACAGTTGTATATAGAGTTTTTTCAAGAAGCTGTTCGGGGGTTGTGTCTGCAATGAATTCATCATCACTGTCGATGCGACTTCATGATATTCTAAATTTGACTCTGCATTTGCAGTGTGCGAGAAGAGTAATGCAGAGACAATACCGATACTTAGGTATAAACGTTTTATTTTGATCATTCTTTTCTATTTCCTGGTGAATTAATGAAAGAGTATATCAAAAAGTTTTAGGTAAATGACTTTTTCAGATAAAAAAATGTGACTAAAAATTATAATTTGCGATCACTCTAAACTGATCATAGTCTTCCATTCCGTGCACTTTAAAGTCTACTGAAGCATAGGCTGCAGTTGCGCTGATCTTGTCATTGAAGTTGTACTCTAAAACCGCATCTATCTCTCTTGATTCATAAAGAGAAGAATCATCTGCCTTAAAGCTGCCGTAAGCAGCCCCAAAAGTAAGATTCTCTACACCCAGTTTTCCAAGATCATACCCCGCTCCGATTATCCATGCACTTCCGGAAGTTCCCAGTGCATCAAGTGTCTGATCTTCCATCGAGGTGAAAAATGGACCACCGCCCAGGCTTAGACCCATGGCACCCGTATCTCCATTATCCTGGTTGTAGGCGGCCAAAACGGTTACACCAATGTCTGTAAAACTTGTTTCCAAAGAGATACCGTATGTCTGGGCATCCTGCTTACCAAGCAGTGCATCTCCTGTCTCCTGACTGCCATCATACTGAAGTCCAAATACTAAGGAGATATTTTTAGAAAGGTCATGTGAATATCCTGCCTCTGCATAGATCACATTGGCTATATCATCATAGTGGTAATACCAAAGACTCAAAGAGAGATCTTTAATGCCTTCATAAGAAGCAGAAGCATAATAAATACCGTCCGTCTTCTGATCTACTCCCAACGTTTTACCCACATTAACAAATTCAGAACTGTCCACAGCATTTTCCCAACCTGCCATTCTATTTATAAATCCTGCAGACAGCGTCAGATCATCAAGATCTCTGTTTGTGATCCTGTAGGCTTCAAAATAGTTTGGTATCATTCTGAGGTCATCACTGTCTGCATGTGGTGTATCCAGTGACTGTCTTCCAAGTTTTATCTCTGTATTTCCCCATTCTCCATCTAAATATGCCTGAGAGAGAAGAATAAAGCTTTTTCCGTCTACATCAAAAAAATCACTATTCAGATTGAAGTTTTTTTGGTTATTTTCAAGGTTAAGCACCGTGTATGCTTCAGCACCAACCATCAGTCCGTTCCACCTTTGAGTATTATAGTGAAAGTGTCCAGCCAGTCCATAGGCACTTGTATGTGACGAACCATCTTCGGAAAAGTTGATATATCCTGCTCTAAGTTGACCTCTTGTATGTTCCAGGGGATCATATCCGCTCAAGATACTTCTTACACTTTGAACTGTTACAGGTTGTTGTATCTCTTCTTGTGCAGTAGATACTTCAGATTCAGCACTTATACTTTCCAAAGATTCGCTCAAGCTTTCCCCATAAATATTAGTACTCATTATCATTAAGAAAATAAAGCCTATTCTGTTCTTATTCATCATTTTTTCCACACCTTCTAACTGTTGATCAGTATTATTTCTATTTTGTCTGCTTCATCTGCACGCAGGGCGATGAGGGTTGAGCCTACTTCTATCTCCATTGTTTTCTTGGCAATAGAACAGCCCTTGACATGCAATACCTCTCCACGCATCACACCAAAAGAACTCAATCTGTCTTTCAGTGCTTTGTCTGCATGGATCTTTACGATCTCTGCTTTGTCACCTTTTTTTATATCACTTAGTACCATACTACACTCCTATCAATAGCAGCGTCACTCTGTACGCTATAAAACTTAAGATCCACGCAGTTGCAGATGTCATGACAAAGAGGTACACCAGGTACTTCCATCCTCCTGCCTCTTTTGCAAAGACCATTGAGGCTGCCAGACAAGGCAGATAGATCATGACAAAGACGATAAATGCGATCGCTGCGGCAAATGGTATGTTTGCTTTGATCTGTTCAATGAGTCCGGCATTGCCTTCATCTACCTCATCACCTAAGGCATACAGTACTCCCAGAGTAGAAACAACCACCTCTTTGGCGGCAAGTCCTGCTTCAAGGGCAACTGCCATACGCCAGTCAAAGCCAAGCGGAGCGAAGAACGGTTCTGAAGCATGTCCTATTTTCCCCAGGTAACTCTGTTCAAGCAGAGCCAAAGAGAGGTCATTGTGTAACTGGCTTTTTACATCTTCATTTGCTGCTTGTGACATCTTTGTTTCATACTGCACTTCAAGTTCAGAGTTCTTAGGATAATTAGAGGCAAACCAGATCAGCACTGAAGCAGCCAAAATGAATGTCCCAGCTTTTTTAAGGTAGGATTTTGCCTGCCCATACACCGTATGCCAGATCAGTTTGAGTGAGGGCATACGATACTTTGGCATCTCCATAACAAAGGGTTCATCTTCTCCTTTGAAAACAAACATTTTAAGTACTTTTGCAGCAAGCAGTCCTAAAAAAGCCCCTGAGATATAAATGATAAACAGAATATTTCCTGCCTGTTCTTCTGCAAAAAATGCACCTGCGAAAAGGACATAGATAGGCAGTCTGGCACCACAAGACATAAATCCTATGATAAAAAGTGTAATAAGTCTGTCTTTTTCATTTTTGAGGGTACGTGCCGCCATATATGCCGGTACCGAACATCCAAAGCCTGTAACCAGAGGGATGAAACTTTTTCCGTGCAATCCAAACTTATGGAAAAATCCATCAAGTAAAAAAGCCACACGGCTCATGTAGCCTGTCGTTTCCAGTAGGGCAATACCTACAAAAAGTATGATGATATTGGGGAGGAACATCACTACTGCACCCACACCTGCGATCATCCCGTCTGCGACCAATGAGCCCAATTCACCCTCTCCAAGAACGGCTTTCGCCTGATCTCCAAGCCAAGAAAAGGCTGCATCAATGTAATCCATAGGGACAGAACCCAGTTCAAAAGTAAGCTGGAACAGTGCCCACATGAAGAATAAAAAGAGCGGGATCCCCATAATTTTATTGATGAGAAGATTATCTATCTTTTGTGTGAGATTTTTGGCTTTCATACCGGAAACAGACATCACTTCCATTTTGGCACCTTTTGCAAAGGCAAAATGTTCATCTGCAAAGATCTCGTCGAGATCTTTTGTATTGGTATGCACATAGAGATGACTTAATCCCTCTCTAACGATAGGAAGCATCTCTATCCAGATAGGTTCATCGTGCATTTTTTTATAAACATCCACATTTTCCTGCAAGAGTCTTACTGCCAGTTGACGGTAAGGAATACAGCTTTTATACTTTTTCTCTTCCAAAAAGGCAGTAATAGCCGATATCTCCTCTTCGATAGGGTCACTGTAAATGACTTTTGCATTCGTCTCTTCTTGTTCATACACTTCAATGATCGCGGATTTAAGTGCTTCAACCCCTTTTTTTTCAGAAGCAGAGGTCTTGATACACGGCACGCCCAGTATGGCAGAGAGTTGCTTCTCATCGATGTTGATGCCTTCTTTTTGAGCTTCATCATCCATATTCAGTGCCACAACCACTTTTTTACCTGTTTCAAGGAGTTGTGTGGTAAATAAAAGGTTTCTTTGGAGGTTTGTAGAGTCTACGACATTGACAATAACATCATATTCATCACTTTGTAAAAAACTTTTTGTTACTTTCTCTTCTATCGTATATTCGGTTAAAGAGTAGGCCCCGGGAAGGTCTATAATGTGTACTTCATAATCTTTACAGGTCACTGCATCACAGATCTGAAATTCTACTTCAGTTTTATCTACCGTCACACCTGCAAAGTTACCCACTTTCAGTGTGGCCTTTGAGATGGCATTGATCAATGAAGTTTTTCCTACATTGGGCTGTCCGGCTAATGCAATAGTGATTTTTTCCACAACTTTTCCTTATACTACTCTATAAAATTCTTAAATGATAACTATTATCACTTTCTTTCTTAAGAGGAGTATAGTCTTACTATTCTTAAAAAAGAGTTAAATTGAGAGTAATTATCAATAAAAACCTTCTCTTTTTTAAAATGATAAACCTTTTAAAAATTCTCCTGCTTTCCCCCCGAGTACTTTATCGATCTTTTTTTGTAATTTATCGTCTATTTTATTTTTCAATAAAGAAGAGGTATCAATACTTACCTTTGGATCATCTATCGTCCCTGTGATGCTCCCGCTTACGGCGTATTTTTCATACACGAACTTGAAGTTGGCTCTATTGGTATTGTTCCGTTTATCGACCTTTCCGTCAGTGATATCGATGCGACTTCTTGTTCCCTTTGCGTGAAGTGTATACCCAGTGATCTTTCTTTGAATATCTGCATGGAATTTTGTAGAAGAGAAAATGACACGTGCCGGGTCTTTGCCCAGCACCATTTTTATCGTACGGGTGATGGAACTCGGCTTGATCTGAAATGAAGCAATGTCAAGGTCAACGACACCTGATCTTTTTTTCAGATGATACTTCCCTTTTCCCGAAGCCTTTCCCAGGAAATTTTTCTTATGCCCCAGTATGCCCAAAATATTTTCCAGCGGCACAGCGCTGATCGTACTGTGAAGTACCTTTCCATTAAGCTTATAGTTGATCCTGCCTCCCAGTGTGGTCGTGGCACCTGTGATGGTCAACCGTTTATTTTTAGACCACTCCCCCTTCAGCACAAGCGGACCATAAAGTTTTTTATCTATCACTTTATGCAGTTTTTTTAAGCTTGGGACCTCTAATAGATAGCTGCTTTTAAAATGTTTTTTCTTTGTATCGATCAGCATGTTGTCAAGCGTAATATCTCCCAGAGAGGTCTTCATTTTTGTATTTATATATCCTGTACCCTCTTTGAACGTCCCTGAGGTATCTAATGCAATTTTAACTTTTAATGCCTCACCGGTCAGCTTTTTCATCACAAGAGGCTCTATGATAAGATTCCTGCTTTTCAGTGCAAATCTTCCTTCTGCAGGTTTACGCTGGGTTAAGACTATGTGACCGTCAAGCGTTCCTTTTGCATAAGGAGGAAGACCCGTTAAGCCCAGAAGCTTCTCTACGATAAGTCGAGAGACATTCACTTTGGCTGTTTTGCTGTCATAGGAAAAGTCTACCTTCTTCCCCAGCCCTTTCATGAACCCTGAAACAGTGAAACTGTCTGCAAACCTGAGTTTTCCTTCTGCCCTGACGGGTGTCACTCCGGTTACTTTAGATTTGGGGATCCATGCATTCAGATCATGCATCACCAGCGTATAGAGAGAGACTACTGTTTTATCTTGCAGGTCATACTTCAGATCCGTCAATGTCACATCTGCCAGTGTTGAATGGACTGTGGCATTTGCCGTGAGCTTTTGATCGGCTACTGTTCCTTTGGACTCCAATGAAAAGGTATTCTTGACAGGGATTCGGAAACGGGACCATTTTTCTACGGCTTTGGATGTTAATACTCCCTTGTCAATACGCAATGTATAGGTTCCATCTTTCCTGTTTTTTTTAGCCAGTGCCACCGTACCGCTCACCTCACCCTTCGCATAAACAGGTTGTTTCAATAACGGCAGAAGCTTTTCCAATGCAAGCTTCTCAAAGCTTATTTGAGTGCTTTCATCTATAGAAAAACGCAGTGTTCCTCCCAAAGAGTGACTAATTCCGGTGACACGTACCTTTTTATCTTTACGCTCCATTGTTCCGTCTAATTTTAAAAGTCCGGCCAGCTTGTTTTTTGTCAATATACGCAACTCTTTCACATCTAAACTATACGCTGCTCTCCATTGCCCGGAAAGTATATTCACTAAAGTATTTTTGATCTGTAACGTAAAGAGATCACTCTGCACATTGCCCAGCAGTGTGACATTTTCCCCTTTCATCTTCGCGTCTATCTTTCCATGGAGATAACTTTTTTCAGGAGGGGTGTAACCATAAAGTGTTTTGACCAATTGACGATTGAAACGGGCCTTATGGAGTACGATGTGCCCATATCCGCTTTGCGACTCTTCACCTATATCAGGCATATTGACCTCTACGTCTATCTTTCCTTCTGCCAAGGCAGGACGCCCATAAAGCCGCAAGACTTCTGAAAGTTGTACCCCTTTCATGTTGAGTATGATTTTCTGTGCTACATTGTCGATGACGTGTAAGCGATAGTCTACCTTTGCATCCAGCGCTGTACCGTTACCCTCCACAGAAATATCTTCAGATACACCTTTAAAGTGCCCTTTGATATCTATCTCTTTGAACACCCTATTTTTATAGGAAAACGTGTCGGACAGGATATGATACACACCCTCAAACGATTGCTCCAAGAAACTATACTGTGACACGACGTTGACAACAGCCTGCTTATTGACAACAAAATCCAAGCGTGAGTTACCTGACTGAAGTGTAAATGTCTGGATTTCAACAGGCAGCCCTATTTTCTTTTCCAACTTTTCCTTGACATAGGGTTTTAACATCTCGTTTCCCGTTTGACTAAAAAGGAAAAGCGAAAGACCTGTGACAACAAGCAAAACAAACAATAGGGTCAAAAGTATACTAATCAGTAATCTATGCATGTTTTATTATACTAAAATAACCATATAAATGCTAAAATGACTTCATGCATTTTACATTTGGTTCACCTTATTTATTGGCTTTACTGTTACTTTTACCCTGCTTTCTCTGGTGTAAACAGTACTCTAAGCCTTATTATTTTCCTAAATTATCATGGATCACGAGACAAAGCCCTCTGCTCTCATGGGAACCCTGGCTGAAAATGGCACTTTTTGCCTTAATGGTCTTTGCCCTCGCCAAACCTTTTGTCTATGATGCTAGTAACACTCAGCATAAAAAAGGCCGCGACCTTGTCTTGGCGATAGATGCCAGCGGTTCTATGGCGCAAAGCGGCTTTGATGTGAAAAACAGAATGAAAAACAAATTTAAGACCAACCTTGAACTCTCCCAGGATTTTATACAAAAACGTTTTGATGACAACATGGGTGTTGTACTCTTTGGTACCTTCGCCTACACAGCTTCCCCTCTTACCTATGACCTGGATTCTCTCTCCTATCTGCTTGACCTGACCAATGTCGGTCTGGCAGGAGAAAGCACTGCCATTGGAGATGGCATTATACAAAGCATCCGTACACTCTCTTATGGAGAGGCGAAGAACAAAGCCATTATCCTGCTCACCGACGGCTATCATAACGCAGGAAAGGTTTCGCCCAAAGAGGCTGTCAAAAAAGCTAAAGCCCTGGGCATTAAAGTCTACACTATAGGCATAGGTAAAAAATCAGACTATGATGTTGCACTGCTTGAAACCATCGCCAAAGAGAGTGGCGCAAAAAGTTATGCTGCCTCTTCTGCAAAAGCCCTCTCTGAAATATATGAAGAGATCAATACCCTGGAACCCTCTGCCATACGAAGTGAAAATTACCTCAACCAGAGGTTGCTGATCCTGGCCCCTCTGCTCCTGGTATTTGTTTTTCTCCTGCTTTGGGTACTTCTTCTAAAGAGAGGTGAAAAATGACACTTCTGTATCCAAGTTTTTTATGGCTGCTTCTCCCTTTGACCCTCTTCTTGTGGAAAGGGTCTTCACACATGATGCAGCGGNTACATCTTCTTGTACTCATACTCATCGTCATTGCCCTCTCCCGTCCCGTACAGGAACAGGCACTGCAGGAAGCCAGCATTAAAGCAAAAGATATCATCATCGCCCTGGATGTTTCTTACTCCATGAAAGCCACAGACATTCAACCTACACGTTATGACTTTGCCAAAGAGACGATCTCTGCGTTGTTGAAAGAGAACCCTTCTGACAACATCATGCTAATAGCCTTTACCAGCAATCCGCTGCTGCTCTCTCCTCCTACCACGGACCATACACTCATCAACATCGCACTTCAGAGCCTGAACCCCGAATTCATTCTTACNAAAGGGACTTCGCTTGAAAAACTTTTCAAGAAACTCGCCTCCATGAAGATGGGACATAAAAACCTCATACTGATGACAGACGGTGGAGAAGAGGATGACCTTGCAGGACTGAGCACGCTTGTGCAAAACTCAAATATCGCTTTGACCGTTTTAGCCCTAGGCACGACACAGGGAACCACCGTTACAAAGGAAGACGGTACACTGCTAAAAGATAAAGAAGAGAACCTTGTCATCTCCCGCATCAATCCTCTCTTAAAATCTTTAACTTCCTCTGTTTCAGGCACTTACCTCACCCCATCAAATACTGCAGCAGGTACAGCAAACGAGCTGAGTGCTGCACTGCAAAACAATGAAGAGAAAGCAAAACATGTACAGAAGATGCAACGTCATTACCTGGAGTTATATCAGATCCCTTTGGCTTTGGCACTTTTACTCTTCTTGATGGTACATACACGTGCAGTGAAATATCTCTTTCTCCTTTTTGCTCTTTTAGGCATACAGACTCACGCCTCCATGCTTGATGATTACCATCTTCAGCTTGCTTACAAAAGTTATCATGAGAGTGATTTCAACCGTACAAGTAAACACTTAAAGCAGATACAAAATGCTTCTTTACAAAGTCAGATCGCTCTGGCCAATACCTATTACAAACAACGTGCTTTTAAAAAAGCTATCAAAACCTACAGCTCCATCCGTTCCACTTCTCCAAATGTCAAGCAGGAGATCTACTACAACATAGCCAATGCCTATGCTATGCTAAAATCGTATGATAAAGCCAAAATTTACTATACTAAAACATTACAACTGGGTGCAGATGCTGACGCAGAACACAACCTGAGACTTGTAGCACTCCTGGTTGATAAAAAAAATGCTTCTCTTGGCATCGCCCATCCCAAATCACAGGATTCTTCTTCGAGTAAAAGTGAATCCCAGGAAGAGGAGAAGGACGAAACAAGAAATGAAGATGATCCAAGCTCCGGATCTGGCGGCGGGGGAGAGAGTCAGACAAAACAAGAGCAGGAAAAAAAACAGCTTTTAAGCGATGGAAGTGAAGAACAGCACCCTCTGAGCTCCAAAGTCTATGAACTTATAAACAAAGGATACATACGTGAAAAACAACCTTGGTAAGCTATTGTCCTTTTTTCTTCTTGGCATCCTCATGCTTCATGCAGAAGATTTTTCCTATACTTTCAAGGTAGACAAGCAGAACCCTTATGTCAAAGAAGCGGTTATTCTTACCCTTGACCTCAATCAGACCAGCCATGATAAAGTACTGCTTTTTAATTTTAAGATCAAAGAAAGTGATGCCTATCATTTTCAAAGACTTGATATCAAAGAGACGGACACGGGACATCATGCACAGGTTCATTATGTGTATCTCATCTACCCTCTGAAATCCGGTAAGATCAACATCAGCTTTGACCTTCTCAAAAAAGTCACCACAGAGGACAGTGTGGCTTACAGTTTTTCCGGAGACAGAGATAATGTCAAAGGGCTGGTCACTGTTGACACAGATGTTCCTTTGCCTCCTTTACAACTTGAAGTCAAAGCTTTACCTCCCGCTACAGTACTTGTGGGTGATTTTAAGATCACACATCAGGTCAAACAACACAAAGCCAAAGCCTATGAGCCTCTTCCTTTTCAGGTAAACATTCAGGGGGAAGGATATCCTCCTGTACTGGCAACACTTCTCCCCAAAGAGGGTAACTTTACACGCTTTACAGAAAAACCTGTTATACACTCTGTAGTGAACCGACAAGGGACGCAAAGCAGAGTCACTTACCCCATGGCTCTGTCACACAGTCAAAGCTTTACACTCGCTCCTCTTGAGATCAAAGCATTTAACCCGCAGAGTGAAAAAAGCTATATACTTACTGTACCTTCCCAACACTTTGAGATCAGTAAAGCAGACACCTCTGCCCTGGTCGACAAAAGTGATTCTCCAAAAGTCTTGAAAGCAGACTGGTCCTGGATCAAAACACTGCTGGGTTATCTTGTAGTCTTTGCTGCGGGATACCTAACTGCCCTCTCATGGAAATGGCGTAAAAAAAGCACTAAGGGGATCATCCATCCTTTAGTCCAAAAAGTCCAAAACTGTAAAGATGGGAAAGCCCTGCTTCAAGTGCTTATGGCGACAGACAATAAAGATTTTGGCGCAAGCATTGAAAAACTGGAAGCTTCTTTATATGGAGATGCTAAAATCAATTTAAAGAATGTGAAACAAGAGATATTGGAGCAAATACAATGAATGAAAAAATCACCCTGCTGAAAAAAGAACTGAGTAAAGCTGTCATAGGACAGGAAGAGATGATAGAGGGTCTGCTCATAGGACTTCTTTCTGACGGGCACATACTTGTGGAAGGTGTCCCGGGTCTTGCAAAAACAACGACGATCAACGCCCTCTCCTGCGCCATAGGTTTGGACTCCAAACGTATACAGTTCACCCCTGACCTCTTACCCTCTGACATCATAGGTGCACAGATCTATAATCCGCAAGACCACTCTTTCAGCATCAAAAAAGGCCCTCTGTTTACCAACCTGCTCTTGGCGGATGAGATCAACCGTGCCCCGGCCAAAGTACAGTCAGCACTGCTTGAAGTGATGCAGGAGAGACAAGTCACCATTGCAGAAGAGACTTTTAAACTTGATAGACCTTTCCTGGTGATGGCAACCCAGAACCCCATAGAACAGGAAGGGGTCTACGCCCTTCCCGAAGCACAGCTGGACAGGTTTATGATGAAACTTGTCGTACACCATAACTCCGAAGAAGAGGAATTGGAGATCATGCGTAAGGCTGCAGGTAAAAACTTTGAGGAAGTAGAAGCGGTACTGAGTATAAAAGAGCTGCACGCACTCCAGGATGCACTCACTCAAGTGCATATAGATGAAGAGTTGGAACGCTACATGGTACAACTCATTACTGCGACAAGAGAGCCCGTCAAATTTGGGCTGAATGAGATAAGTGAATCTATCATGTTCGGAGCAAGCCCAAGAGCCTCCATAGACCTCTACAAAGCGGCAAAAGCCAAAGCTTTTTTGAGAGGGAACAGTTTTGTCTCTCCTTCAGACATAGGGTATGTCGTTCATAATGTACTTCGTCACCGGATTGTACTCTCTTATGAAGCACGTGCAAAAGGTATCAGTACAGATGAGATCATTTCCCGCATTGTTGAGACTCTACCGATACCCTAATGAATCAATCCTTCAAAGCCCTGCAACTCAAAGCCAGACACCAGGTCTATACCCTGCTCTCCGGGAACAACCTCTCCAAACTCCACGGTGAAGGTTATGATTTTTCAGAGTTGCGGGAGTATCAAATGGGGGATGATATACGCAAGATCAACTGGACCATTACTGCAAAGCTTGGTAAACCCTACATAAAGGAGTTACATGCCAATCGTGAGCTCTCTATTGTTGTCTCTGCTTTAATGGACGGAAGCCTCTATTTTGGCGCAGGAAATGCTAAACAGATCAAGCTTACAGAAGTGGCCACAGTTCTGGGCTATGCTGCACAGCAAAACAATGACCTCTTCACGGGATTAAGCTATACACAAAACCAGAGCAATGCAACCCCTCCCAGCAAACAGCTTTACCATATAGAGGCATTTTCCAAAACGGTTTTTGAAACTGATTTACTGGGCACAACACTGAACTTCAACTCTTCCATAGAAGACCTCTTCAAGAGGATCTACAAACCCTCACTCCTTTTTGTCCTGGGTGACTTTTTGGAAGAGGTAGATCTCTCTCTCCTAGCACAGAAACATGAAGTGATCGCCATACTCATCAGGGACCCAAAAGAAGAGTCTCCCCGAAAACTTGGAGAAGTGACACTAAGCAGTCCTCAAAACAGTGGGAAGATAGATACCTATTTTGGCAAGAGAAGCATAGAGAAGTATCTTGCAAGACTACAAGAGAATGATGAGAAACTGATAGAACATTTCTCACGGTATGATATTCGCTATGTGAAGATTTATACGGATGATGAGGTTGTGGGAAAACTTATGAAACTGTTTACGTAGCATACATGTCAATAAAAACCCACGCTACAATTTACATAAACAATAAAAAGACAAACACTACAAACAAGATCGCATGAAGGAAACCTTCAAGCATATTGGTCTCACCATCATTGAAGTTAACAATACTGACAAGCAGTGTCAAGCCCAGCATGACACCCTGTACCGGAGTGATGGCAAGCTCTAATCCCATATCCATGTAACGGGTTACAAGTATCACCGCAGGGATAGTCAATAGGATGGTTGCCAATGAGGCACCCAATGCGATGTTGATCACCGTTTGCATACGATTGTCAAGGGCCGCACGTACCGCAGTAATGAGTTCCGGTGCAGCAGAGATCACAGCTACCCCTACAGCTCCTATAGCTAGAGGTAATCCGTAGTTTTGCAGAGTGTTCCCCATAAAGACAGCCAAAATTTCAGACAGAACCCCTATGGCAATAATTGCCAAAACAAGATTCCCAGAGTGGTACCATCCGTTGATCTCATGGATTTCACAATTTTCACCTGCTTTACACATTTCACTCTCTTCTGTATTGTATTCAAAAAAGTATTTATGTGATGCCAGCTGGATACGAGTGAATGTAATGTAAAGCAAGATGAATATTACCACATTAAACATCATATAGTTGTCAATATGCGCTGCATCTATGAAGTGAGGAACAACCATAGCCACACCTATGGCGACAAGCAGCATGGAGAGATACGAGTTTGAAGAATCTACATTATAAGGCTGCTCTCCGTACTTAATACCCCCTATGATGGCCGCAAGACCCAAAAGGGCATTGATATCCAACATAATAGCGGCATAAATAGTATCACGTGCCAAAAGCGGGTTATGTTCATGTATCATCATAATGACAATGATGACAATTTCGACAACGACTGCAGATATGGTTAAGATAAGTGTCCCGTACGGTTCTCCAAATTTTTCCGCAAGCATCTCCGCATGGTGGGCTACAGACATAGCCGCATACATGATCACTACAAATAAGATACCAAACCCTATCAGGTTTCCTGCTGTAGTCTGCACGAGCGTATGCTCAAAATAAGAGATGATAAAATAGGTGATGATGGCGGAAAAGAGACTATACTCTTTTGAAAAATCTTTTAGTACTTGCATATTATTTAACAATATCCTTATACGTTTTGTCAGCATTCATCTTCAATTTATCGTCCACTTTCATCACTCTTTCATCTCCGGACTTGTAGGCTTTGTTGAGACGTTTTTCTATTTTTTCCTGTTGCTTCTCTTTGCTGATCTTATGCTGTTTAAAAAACTTTTTTACCCCTATCCAGTGTTCCTCTTCAACCTCAACTGTATCTTCTTCAGAGGTCACTTCTATCGTTTCTGCCTTCTCAGGTTTCTGATACTCCAGTTGATGCATGTAAAGTGCCCGCATCTCATGAAAAGCTTCTTTGATCAGATCAATCTCTCCTTTGAGTGTGGTAGAGATCTGCTTATTGGATTTCTTGAGGTCTTTGACCGTGCCTTTAAGTACAGAGATCGTCTCATCTTTGGCTTCAAGCAAGGCTTTGTAGTTTTTCACTTCATTCTGGGATTCAGAGGTGTTGACTTTGGGTGAAGGAGTGCTCTTAGGCTTTACAGTTGTCTCTTTTGGGACAGATGTTGTTTCTTCTTTACTGACTTTGTCAACTACAATATAAAGTTTACCATCTACATTTTTAGCTGTCAAGATACCGCGTTTTATCTTCGCATAGACTGCCTGTCTTGAGATACCAAGCTCTTGAGCATACTCCGCAGGCTTCATCAACTTTTCCATATTTACCCCTGTTTACTTTACAATTTTGTAAATCATAGCATAAGTTTTATGAAAGGTTGACAGAAAGAATTCTTTATTTATCTCTCAAAAGATAAAGGAGTGGCTATGCTTATACTTAGGAATGTTTTAAAAAACCGTAGTCGAACTCCTGTTCGTCGAAGGCTTTTTAAGTTATTTATGGGTGTAATGATAGTTACTAATTTACTTTTGAGTGCCGTCTAGGACTGGGACGAATAAGCACTGCTCGATCGTTTCGGAAGTAATACGCCCATTTTTCTTGTAATACCGTGTAATGATATGATAATTTTCAGTCTCTTCCACCGGTGCCACCAGAATACCGCCTTCTGCCAACTGTTCAAATAGTACAGCAGGTATCTCTTTGGCCGTGGCAGAAAATAAAATACGTTCAAAAGGAGCGTATTGCTTCCATCCCCTTTGTCCATCATCAAAACGGGTAAAGATATTGTGCATTTCAAGTGAAGAAAAACGATTTTTTGCCTCTTTAAGCAATTCATCGATACGTTCTATGGTAAAGACACGACGACAGATCTGTCCAAGTATCGCAGCCTGATAACCAGAACCACAACCCACTTCAAGGACAGAGTCCACACCCTTCAGCTCTAAATGCTGGGTCATTTTGGCTACAGTAAGAGGGGAAGAGATCCATTGACTCGCAGCTAAAGGGAGGGCATCAAGGTTGTAAGAGAGATGTTTAAACTGAGTAGGGACAAAGGCTTCTCTGTCAACCGCTAAAAATGACTCTTTAACGTGTTCATCCAATTCAAAGTGTTTCTCAATTTCTACGACAAGGTTCTGTCGCTGTCTCGCTTTTATCATAATTGTAAAGTCCTCATGCCCTATAGTGAAGGAATTCTATCTAAAATCTAATTAAATAGGCTTTTGAACTTATCCCAAAGACCCGGTTCTTCAATGCCTTTGTCCTTATTATCCATTTTTGTAAATGAATCACAGCCTGCTTTACTTCCTGCATCACATGCTTTTTTATAAAATGCTTTCTCCTCTACTCTACTTTTTTCTACACCAAAACCACCTCTGTACATGATAGCTACATTGATACATGAATCTGCACTCTTCAATACACAGGCTTTTTCATAAAACTCTCTTGCCAGCACATCATTCTGTCTGATCTCCTGCGCATCTCTATACATCGTCCCCATAGCTTCACAGGCAGTTACAATACCCCTGTTACATGAGTTTTCAAGGTAAGGCCGTGCTGCCTGATAGTGCTTATCTATATAATAGTTATCTCCCAGGGCATCACAGGCTTTTTCTTCCCCGAACTTACAGGCTTTACGAATGTACTCCAAGCCCATATTTTTTTTCTCTTGGTCTTCAGCATTTTTACCTGTGGTCAATGCCATCCCTGCGTTATAACAACTCGGGACATCACCCTTATGACATGCCTCTATCTGTGCATCAAGTTCTTCTGCATTTATCCATGTTAAGCTGATAAGTAAAGCCCATACTAATTTCATTTTCATTCTGTTTTTCCTCTGTTGATCTAATCTTTAATCCATCACAATATAGCGACGCATTTTCTTTATCTCTCTAAAGTCGATATTGCCTTCGACTACTTCGACACTGTCATCCGTGGTCACCTCTCCTGTAGGAGAAATAATGGAAGAAGAGCTTGCCATATCTTCATCGCTGCTGTTTGAAACAACAACATAACACTGATTCATAATAGCCAAGGCTCGGGAAAGTACTTCCAAGTGTGCTTTACGCGGTTTCCCCCATCTCGCAGGGATCAACACGACATCGACTCCCTCTACCTGCTTCCATAACTCTTTAAAACGCAATTCAAAACAGATCAGTATCGCATAGCTCACGCCTTCTATTTCAAAAGGTTTTATCTTTTTCTTTCTACCTGCTTTCAGATAGAGATCTTCATCTCCCAGTTTAAAAAGTTTTACCTTCTCCTGTCTGTGAATGATCTTATGTTTGTGAATCACCACTGCCTGATTGACAAACTCATCACCCTCTTCCAGGATCAGTGTCAAAACAACTATCTGTTCACTTACTTCTCTCTTCAGTGTTTTAACTGCATTGGCAGAGAATTTTGCAGCAGTTGTCATATGTTCAAAGTCATAAGAAGTTAAAAATACTTCCGGTGCAACCACAATATGTTTATCCTGATGCTCTTTCAAGTAAAAAAGAAGTGTTTCCAGGTTTTTTTGATAGCGCTGATGAGAAGGAAGCTGCAGACTTGCCACTTCCATATTTTTAGGTAGACTTAACATCCCAAGACCTAAAAGTCGTCCAGATCCAGACTTCCTTTAGAGTAGTTTGTCACATTCCCCTCAAAAAAGTTTGTTTTTTGGTCATTAAACTGTGAAAAGTTATCTACCCATTTAATAGGATGTTCCACATTGTAAAGTTTTTCCATACCTACTGCATGCAGTCTTTTATCTGCAAGGTGTTGAATATACTGTTCGATGATCTCATCTGTCAATCCCAATATCTGCCCCTGTGTAATATAGGCTCCCCATTCAGATTCAAGTTTTACGGCATCTTTAAACATTTGATATACTTCTTCTTCAAGCTCTTTTGTAAAAAGTTCCGGTCTCTCTTTTTTGGTAGAGTTGATCATGTTTTGAAAGAGTAAAAGGTGTGTCACTTCATCTCTTTGGATAAAACGTATCATCTGTGCTGTCCCAAGCATCTTGTCAGAACGCGCAAGAGTATAAAGGTAGGCAAAGCCACTGTAAAAGTAAATACCTTCAAGTATCTGGTTGGCGAACATTGCTTTAACGATGTTGGTATCAGTAGGGTTATGTGAAAGCTCTTCATACACTTTAGCGATAGCATCATTTTTGGTTTTGAGCATCATATCTCTTCTCCAAAGCTCATAGATCTCTTTAGAATTTGTAGAGATACTGTCTACCATTACGGCATAACTTTGCGAGTGTAATGCTTCTTCAAATGCCTGTCTTACCAAAATGAGGTTGACTTCAGGAGACGTAATAAAAGGGTTCAGATTATCAATGATGTTATTGGTCTGTAAAGAGTCCATAAAAATAAGCTGCGCAAGTACTTTATCATAGGCTGATTTCTCTGAATCAGTAAGATGCTTATAGTCATTCACATCACGGGTCATGTCGACTTCTTTAGGGAACCACGTGTTATTCAGCATCATCTCCCAAAGGTTATATGCCCATTGGTATTTGATGTCATTGAGTTCAAATATTCCTGTAGGATTTCCCCCAAAGATCTTACGTTCGCTTGTTTTTTCTTCCGATTCCGGATTATATATTTTTTTACGTTCCATCTCTATACCTTAATACATTTTCGTAGATTATTTTCAAACATTATACACATCTTGGCTGATTTTTAGCTAGAATAAGACATGAAAAATCTAGAAAAAAATAAACTCCAATTATTGCTTGATATTGTAGCAGACAGACCATCGACACGCATTGCTCACTTTAGTGATGGAGGCAAAGAGTTGACTGATACCTTGAGTGATTTATGTGCAACAAAAGAGTACAGTTACCAGATAAACTGTACCTCTCCTGATTTCTATACTTCGGTGGAGGAAGAGTATAAAGCTCTTCCCCATATACATCTTCTCAACTTCTCATTGGCCAGGCCCAAATATTTTATTCAGGGTAAAGAATATGACTACCTTTTTGTCACAGCAGTGATCCCGGTAGAAGATCGAAGTGAATTTCTCAGGAAGTCTTATGACATTATCAAAACAGCAGGGAATCTCATTCTTTTTATCCCCAAAAGAAGCAGAGAAGAACATGATGAATGGCTAGACATTCTACAAGACCGCGGATATGTTTCTACAAGCACCATAGATGATATGTTCGAACACTATGATATTATTATTTCAAAACGTATGCATGGCTGGGGAAATTAAATAAACAGGTAACTTTTCATAGGAAGTAATTTAAAAAAGGGAGCATCCGTCAAGGGGGACAAGGATGCAATGAAAAGTGAAAAGCTACCTAGAAAGCCGAAGTATCAAAAAGGGAGTTAAGAGTCCTTCATAACTTTCTTGATGCTATTATAATCTCAAAGTATGAAGTATGTGTGAAATCTACAGGTAAGAACAACAGTAATCTGTAATACTTTTCACAGACACTTGAAATTTAGAGTTTGCAGGAACATCAAAAGACTCTCCGCCTTTCACACTTGTCCATACATCAGAACCCGGGAGCTTTACATCCAGTGTACCTGACGTGATTTCCATCAACTCCGCTGCGGCAGTACCGAACTCATACTCACCAGGCAGCATAAACCCTAATGTTTTCTTACTTCCATCTGCAAAATTTACCGTACGGCTTGTCACTGCCCCGTCAAAATAACTGTTTCCCTTAAGTTCTACATTTACATTTGCAAAATTTTTCATAAAAGATCCTTTTTTAGAAAGGATTATAACTTAATCATAATATATATTGCATAGTTTAAATCAAAAGAGTATAATTTTATCGAGAGAGGATTTTATATGAAAAAACTATTATATATAACAGATCAGGATGAATATGCAGATCATTGTTTTATCACTCCATTGTTTGAAACTTACCTACAAAAATATTTAACGGTTGATATTGTCTATTTTACAGATTTTAAATCTGATTGTGAACAAAAAGATGCACATAGATTTACTGTTCCTACACGATACAAAAATGTACTTCTTGATGAACTAAAAAGAAATGGTATGCCTATTGATAGTTATAACTATGTTATGGTTAGAAATGATATAAACATCATGAAACATGTACTCAAAGAAAAAGACAAATATCAATACAAAACTGCTTTTAGGCTCTCTTTTCCAAAAAGGAATATAAGAATGAAATATAATAGAGGGAGTAAAAAAATTCGTTTCCGTGATGCTATAAGTGATAAAATAAAAACAAAGAGTGAAACAAAAATTATCAACATGTGTGATGTATTTTTACCCACTTCTCAGAATATGCATGAAAAGTTTTTCCCTAAGGTGACTATAAAAACGATCATTTGTCCCCCTGGGATAGATCCAAATATGCTTCACTCAAATATACAACATAAAGGGGAAGAAAAAAGATTTTTTTATGTAGGAGAATTTAAACGGTCATTAGACGAATCAAAAAGATTTGAAACCGTTTTAAACGCTTTTACAAAAGTAAAAAGTGATAAATGGAAACTAATCATTTCAACAAAAGACCCTCAGTATGCTAGTGAAATGATTAAAAAATATCACAACTTAGAAAACAATATTGAATTTCACAATGCGAAAAACAGAGATGAATTACTTGATATCATTGCCAGCGCAGATATAGGGATGGCTCTTTTACCAGATATTCCCATATACAATACTTCAACACCGGTAAAGATAATTGATTACTATTCATCCGCTGTACCCTGCATTATGACAAATTCTGGACATACCAACAAGATTTTTACAGATTGTATTGATGCTTGGTTTTGTAAATTTTCACAGAATGATATAAAAGAAAAAATCGAATACATCCTCTCTTTAGACAAAAAATCCATTGCAGATGTGGGGATTAAGGGACAGAAAAGATTATTGGATATAAGAAATTATGAAAAAATTGCTGAAGATCTAGCGATGAAATTGGAAGTACTTTAATGGGAAATAAGCATTATGATGTTTTAATCGTCGGAGGAGGGATCTCCGGGA